>JGI25923J51411_1000174_pt1 | contig 9962 bp, 10 predicted proteins | sample LauGreFaBDMM15SN_2_FD_51411 | JGI IMG/M metagenome (IMG submission 51411) | reverse complement strand
GGTTTTCATGGCGAAATCCTTTGGCAAGTAGTTGACCTCAGCTCAATGTATATAGATTTTGATCACGCGCAACATATGAATTCCCTTGTTTTACTGTCGCCGTAGACTTAGATCAAGTTGTCGTAACTCTCGATACGCCATATACATTGAGGGTAGTTTCAACTCCAACAGCTCATATTTCTAAATGATCAAAAAGTCAGCAGCGTAAAGACTCTTTACGCTGGACCTCCTAAAAGTACAAATTTTTGAAAATAATTAGTATTTTAGAAATAATTTTTATTCTATTGCGCTGTTGACGACACTTTTGAGCAGTAGTTAGAGGTCTTAAATAGAATTTCTATTTAACTGTAGTTTTGATGAGTGTCTGCACAATTGGGGGAATACCAGAGTGACTAAAGAATGAACGATAAACAAATTGCAGAGATTGATTTGTTGACCTTGATGCATCAACTTGCCGATGCATCGGGTCAAGCGATCATGCCGCACTACCGCACTGCTCTAGTGGTGGACAACAAGATGGGCGATGCAGGCTTTGATCCTGTGACGCACGCAGATCGCGCCGCCGAGCTGGTCATGCGCCAGTTGCTGGCTCAGATAGCTCCCCATCACGGAATCATCGGAGAAGAGTTTGGACGCAAGCGAGATGATGCAAAGTTTGTGTGGGTGTTAGATCCCATCGATGGCACGCGAGCCTTCATGAGTGCAATGCCAACTTGGGGCACTCTGATTGCTTTGCTGGAAGATGGGCAGGCCGTCTTGGGTGCTGTTGATCAGCCATTTTTAAAGGAGCGATTTTTNGGCAATGGCGAGCAATCATGGATGNGNAGNGCCTCGGGCCAATCCCTNTTGCGTACACGCGAAACGGCAAACATAGATAGCGCAATTGTTTGGGTCAGCTCGACCTTTACGGCTAACCCTGTGGCGCTCGCAAGGGTGGAGCGATTAAGGGATCGCGTGAAGCTCCTGCGCTACGGCAGTGATTGCTATGCGTATCCAATGCTTGCTGCTGGTCATATCGATGCCGTCATTGATACCGGCCTTGAGATTTATGACATCGCAGCTCATCTGCCCGTAATTGCAGGCGCTGGCGGCTCAGTGCTTGGCTTGGATGGTGAGCCGCCTTTGAAGTCCAGTGGCATCATCGCGGCCAGCAAGGGCTGGTTGGCCGAGCAGTTGCAAGAGATCCTTGCTGCCTCTTGAAAGAGGAAATGAGGTAGTAGTGCTCTAGTGCCTTGGGTGGCTGGCTCATGCAATCAGAGAGCGGCCGCCTGCCCAGCTGCCCATTCGTATTGAGCCGGTCTTTCAACGGCACCTGGTCGCACATGGCGCACCAGCGCTAGGGCATCTGCTGGGCTCATGCCGCGTTCAACCAGCAGCCGCATCGTTATCATCCCGGAGCGACCGATACCAGCAAAGCAGTGGATCAGAATACGTTGTCCTTGATCAAGCAGGCCGTGTAATTGTGCAGACAGTTGCTGCCAGTCTTGTGCTTGACTGGGCAAGGGCGTTGAGTAATCAAGGATCGGAAAGTGATGCCACGCGATGTTGTTTTCCTGTAGAGCAGCGGACAGTTGTGCGTCTCCGAGGCGCCTAATTTCCTCCATCGGTGTCAAACTGACGACACAGGCAACTCCAAGTGCGCAGATTGCTGTGATGTCGTCTTGCAAAGGGCTGTGTGAGCCGGGCAGTCGGCAAATCGCGATCTCTCCTAATGGAGCGAGCATCAAATTCGAAATTACAAAGGGCTGGCTCACGCTCAGGCTCTGACTGTCACAGTTTGGCCAATCAAGCGATTGCGCAACCAGCGTGACAAGGTATCGATAACCGCCACCGTTGCTAACACGAGCAAGATGATCAGAGCTACCTCACGCCAAGCGCTGATCATCATGCGATCCATTAAGAAAAATCCGATTCCACCCGCACCGACAACACCTAAGATCGTTGCTGATCGGACGTTGGACTCCACAAAGTACAGGCTGTTAGCAAGAAACACTGGGAGCACCTGGGGCAACACACCAAACAATAGCGTCTGCAAACGACCCGCACCTGTCGCTCGCACCCCTTTTGTCTGCTCTGAGTCCGTGTTCTCCAGCGCCTCGGCATACAACTTGGTCAGAATACCCGTGTCGATCATTACGATGGCCAAAATCCCCGCAAAAGGACCCAAGCCAACAATACTCACAAAAAATATCGCCCAGATCAGACTGTCGAGCCCGCGAACCACATCACTAGAACGACGCACAAATAACCGAACCAAGCCGAAAGGCATCACATTGCGTGCGCCCATCAGCGCCAATGGCAAAGCCAGCAAGGATGCCACGAGCGTACCGATAAAGGCCATGGCCACTGTTTCGGCAATAGCGGCCAAATACACAAGTGTTCTTCCCTTCGATTCTGGCGGCACCATCAGACCAAACACTTCGCCGAGTTTTCCAAATCCATGCAGAAGGCGCTCAACGGTGATTTCAAGCTCATCAAGACCCAGAAAGAACAAAACCAATACCACGGATGCCATCAAATAACTGCGCCAAGCGGCCAGGCCTGTGCGTGGGTAAAGATCAGGGCGTTGCTCGCGCCATGGCTTGGCTGCTGGTGCAGCTTGGTTGATATCAGCAGCTGCGAGCGCTGTATTTTGATCTGGTAAAGGCTGTCTCATATAGCTCTCAAGTTATCGCGGCCTATGATCCGACCGCGCAGCCAAGAGCAAAAGGAGTCGATCGCAATGACGGCGACGAGTAGCATCAAAGCAATGGCAGATATATCGGTGTGATGAAAACTTTTCACCGCTGTGTAAAGTTCTTGTCCAATACCACCGGCTCCCACAAAACCCAAGATGGATGCAGCGCGGACGTTGATTTCAAAGCGCAGTAAGGCATAAGACAAGTAGTCAGGCAACACTTGTGGCGTGGCTCCAAAGACCATGGTCTGCGCCCAACTCGCTCCGGTTGATCGCACCCCTTTGACCTGCTCCAAATCCGTATTTTCTGCCACATCAGCAAACAATTTGCCCAGCGCACCCATTGAATGTAAACCAATGGCCAATACGCCAGCCAGCGGTCCAAGCCCGAAGGAGTAGACAAACAAGACTGCAAATACCAACTCAGGCACGGTGCGTGCAGTCTCCATGATGCGCCGACTGATGAAAATAGATTTCGAGCCTGGTGACAAATTACGCGCTGCAAAGAAAGAAGCAACATAACCAAAAACCACGCCCAACAAGGTGGCATAAATGGCGATCAATATCGTTTGCCAAAGCGCTGCCAGCCATACTGACACATTCCAGTACCAGCGAGCAAGATCGACCCAAAGCGTCGCCCAAGCGATCTCTGGCACCATCCTGCCAAAGTAGGAGGCAAAGCGGGGTAGCCGCTTCCATAAATGAACGAGATCAACTTCACCTAACACCGCCGACACGCCAATCAGCAGGATGAGAACGCATAAGCCAATCACCCATTGCATCCTGCGCTCGCGCCGATGCTGGGCAAAGTTTTGTACAAACCGTTGACGCGCGTTCTCAGCTCCAGATGTATGGAGCAAGCCTGTTTGTATGACTCGCGCTGAAGGCGACCCTGTCGCCGCTTCAGTCAAACTCATAGCGCATCCTGCAACTCGGCCTGACTTCCATAAACCAACACCAGTCTTTCCTCATCAAGCTCACTGGCTTGGCCGTCAAAAACCACGCGGCCAGCATTTAGGCCAATGATTCGGTCGCAGTAAGTCCTGGCCAGTGGAACAGAATGTAGATTGCAAAGAACGGTGATACCGCGTTCTTGATTGATCTTGCGCAAAGCATCCATCACCGACTGCGCATTCACCGGATCCAGCGATGCAACAGGCTCGTCAGCAAGAATTATCTTCGGCTCCTGCACCAACGCACGCGCGATGGCCACGCGCTGCTGCTGCCCGCCAGAAAGCTGATCCGCTCGTTGCAAAGCCCGCTGGTCGAGCCCCAAGGTGTAGAGCGCATCAATCGCTCGATCTCGGTCTTCATCCGAAAACCGCCCTAGTAGCTTTTGCCAACGAGGCGGGTGATTAAGTCGCCCTGTGAGCACATTGGTCAGTACATCCAGTCGCTGAACGAGATTAAAGCGCTGAAAAATCATGGCACATTGACGACGCCAAGCTAAAAGTTCCGCGCCCTGCAAGCGCGCAATGTCGAGACCGTCATAAAAAATCGAGCCCGACGTTGGATCTAGCAAGCGGTTGGTCAGATTCAGCAGAGTCGATTTGCCTGCCCCTGAGCGACCAATGATCGCTACCATTTCCCCGCGAGCCACCTGAAAATTGACACCCGCAACGGCTTGCGTGGTGCCAAAAGTTCGGACGAGATCACGGGCGGCGAGGATGCCTGACTCTGAAGGCTTAATGTTCAGCTGATCGCTCACTTCTTCATCTCAGCCTGACGTAGTGCAATGAAGTCTGCATAGGCCTCATGTGTTGTCGGTGCAATGCCACCAAAGATATCTTTGCCCACCGTGGCCCAAGCAGCTGCATCGTTCGTTCGCATATTTATCAGGCAGTCGCTCATCTTTGCCTTCATCTCGGCTGGATAGCTTTTACGAGTTGTGAAAGGTGCATTTGGAACCATGGGCGACTCGTGGATGAAGCGAATATCCTCCAGCTTGATTGTCCCCACGCCAGCAGCGCGTATGTGCGCACCTGCCTTTGGTGAGTAGTACCAATTGGTTGCGGCATCTACTGTTCCATTCACAACTGAGACGAGGCTGTTGTCGTGTGAGCCGGTCTGAACGAGCTTGCTGAAATGAACTGGCTCATTTTTCTGCGACACATAACCGATCTGGCGAAAATAATGCATTGGCAAAACGTAGCCAGAAGCTGAAGTAGGTGTTGGCCAGCCCATTGATTTTCCTTTGAGATCGGCTAGGGTCTTGTAAGGCGAGGAAGCCTTCACAACCACGACCCATTTGTAGCCGAGCTCACCATCTTTAGACATATCCATTCCAACGGGATGTACATCGCCCTTCATAAGATCGTTNGCCACGGCGTATTGCGCGGGACCAAGCCAAGCCAGTTGCACGTCGCCTTGCACCATTGCTTCAATGATGCCTGAGTAGTCATTGGTAACACGCATGGTCACCTTTTCAATACCCATGCACTTGGCAAGATACGGCCCCATCGGCGCCCAACGCAAATTACCAGACTGCTGGTTCTCACCTGACGAAATGCCAAAGGTAATTGACTTGTAAGTTTTGCGCCATTCATCGGCAAATGCAGCGCCAGTCATCAATGAGCCAGCGGCAAGAATGATTAGAAGTTGTTTTTTCATGTTTAAAAACTAATTAATGAAGGAAATCGAAATAATAAAGTCAAGATATGTCATCGCCATGACGCGGCACTGCGCCCAGTGTCTTTAGTTTCGGCGGTATGCTTGACCCTATAAAAGTACAAATTTTTAAAATTAAGTAGTACTAAAATAATCTTCAAAAATAATTTTAAAAGGATGAGTAAAAGCAAGCAATTTACTCAATCCAATTCAACGTATTTTTTATTACTCAATGGTGATCAATCCCCTGGCTGAAATCAATCAGTCGATCAGCTTTCCGCCAGTCCGAAATGGATAGGGTCCGGGGAAACTGCCGATGACTGCAGTGTGGGTGACCAATCTCTGACCGTCCCACCAGTGCAGTTGGTATCCTGGTGGCTCTAAAACAAAGTTGTCGGGTCCATCCGCGCTCAAGTCGAGCGCTATTTGGTGCGCAGAGCTGGGGCAGGTCGATGCTAAGCTTCCTCCAAAGCGCACCTGTATTGAACGATGCAGGTGACCGCATGCCAGTCGCTCAACTTGGGAGTGGCGTGATATCACAGCTTCGAGTGCGTCCGCGCCNTCTAGCCCCAATAAATCCATATGGCCCAAGCCGGTTCGAAATGGTGGATGGTGCATCACCACCAAGGTCGGTGTATCGGGCTTTTCAGCAAGTGTGCTGTCTAACCATTGCAAGCGCTCATCGCACAAGCGGCCGCCACCTTGGCCGGGAATGAGTGTGTCTAATGCAATGATCCGAACTGGGTAATCATCTATCGCGTACTGGATAAACGGCGACCATTGGTATAAGTATGCATGGTCCGGAAATGCTCTGCGTAAAGCGTCGCGTTCATCATGATTTCCAGGTATCAGGTACATTGGCATGGTGAGCGGCTTTAGCAAAGTTGCGAGCAGTGCGTACTCGTCATCTCGTCCATAGTCCACTAAATCGCCAGTTAGCAGGACCACATCGGGGCGTTGCTTCAATTGCATAACTGAGTCAACACAATGCTCCAGCATGGTTGCAGTATCCACCATGCCGTAAGCGTGCTTTCGCCCAGCTTTTAGATGCGTGTCGGTGATCTGGCAAAAAAGCATTTCAACTCTCCAGGCTAACTAGGGATTGTGGATTTAGAGTGAACTCAATGGTCTCGCCCTTTGCGAAATTTCGCCGCTCAAATACACGCGCTATAAAAAGATCTTGCGCACCAGCGTCGAGCACCAAGCGGACATGATCACCCAAAAAGAATGCGGAGACCACTTGGGCGATGAAATTACCGCAGCCTGTCGCAGCCAGCTTAAGGTCCTCTGGTCGAAACATCAGACCTGCGGCTGGTGCAGGTCCGGTCCAGTTCACTTGACCTCCGGGAAACACTAGCAAGTCATTCTCTATTCGACCAAAAAGACGGTTCATTGTTCCAATAAAGTCAGCCACAAACGCATTGGCTGGTGCTCGATAAATTTNCTCAGGGGTGCCAATCTGGGCAATTCGTCCTTTGTCCATCACGGCTATGCGATCACCCAGTGCCATTGCTTCACCTTGATCGTGGGTNACGTANACAGTGGTAATCCCCAGGNAACGCAATAGACGGTCGATTTCAACCCGAAGGCTTTCGCGCAACTTGGCATCCAGCGCTGTCAAGGGTTCATCGAGCAGCAAAACCCGTGGGCGGGGTGCAATTGCGCGGGCAAGTGCCACTCGTTGACGTTGTCCCCCAGACAATTGGTCTATNCGCCGTTTCGCNAGATCNGAAATNTGCATCATCTCNAGTGATTCGCGTACCCGTTTTGATCGTTCATCAAAAGGTACTTTACGCACTCGCAGTCCGTATGCAACATTTTCTTCAACACTCATATTAGGGAAAAGCGCATAGCTTTGGAAGACCATGCCCACATTACGCCGTTCAATGGGAACCGCAGTAACATCNTCGTCGCCAAACCACACTTTGCCACCCTCATCAGGCTCATCAAGGCCAGCAACTAGCCGTAAAGTGGTAGTTTTGCCGCACCCGGATGGCCCTAAAAAGACCACTGTTTCGCCTGCTTGAATGGTGAGGTCTGTTGCTTCGAGTGCGCGTGTGCCGTCTTCATAGGTGCGTGCGCATTGCTCCAGACGAATGCTGNCCTTGCCTGCTGTGTTCATATTCGCTTTCTTTGGCTGATGGCGTTTGACGCCCATTGCAGGGCAATCAACAGCGGAACGATAATGACGAAAAACACCAATGTGTANGCGCTGCCCACTTCTAGCCGAAGTGATGCGTATGTGTCTGCCAAGCCAACAGGCAGCGTCTGTGTCAGAGGTGTGTGCAACAACAGCGTCATGTTGAACTCACCTAAGGAAAGCGTCACCACCATCAATGAGCCAGCCATAATTCCAGAACTGCAATTGGGCAAAACAATGCCAAAGAAACGTTGGCTAAAGTTTGCGCCTAAACTCCGCGCGCCTTCTTCCAGTGTTTTTAAATCGATCGATGACATCACTGCAAGAACTGAGCGAACCATGAAGGGGAGTGTGAACAACACGTGGCCTACCAATATAAAAATCCAGCTGGTGCGAAAGCCACCCGAACTACCATAGGTCACTATCAACGCAAGCGCTGTCGCTATGCCAGGTACTGCAACTGGCATGACCAGTAATTCTTCAATAGCTCGGGTAAAAGCGTTTTGGCGTTTGGCCAACACATAAGCTGCAGGAATGCCCAACAGCAAAGTACAGACCAGACATGCTAAGGCGAGTTGCAGAGACAAAAAGATTGGACCTCTGTAATCGGTCAATACTTTTTCAACCCATTGAGTGGTCAGACCGCCAGACACGCCTGTCATGTAATTCAGTGTCACGCCAGCTGTCATTGACATGAACACCGGTACGATTAAAAACGCGCACACCGCTAAAGTGAACGCAAGCTGNGCCCAGAANAATGGTGATCGACGTTGTTTTTTGACTGGAACTTGCACGAAACTTATCCAGAAGCNGCGACTGAGGAACCACTCAGCGAACGGGCAAATGCGAGTGCTGCCCAGGTGATTCCNCCAAGAACAAATGACAAAGCAGCTGCCATGGCGACATTGGCCTGGAGCGTGAACTCGGTGTAGATGACCATGGGCACAACATTAATACGTGTAGCCAGTGTGAAGGCTGTACCAAAAGCCCCCATCGATGTTGCAAAACANATGGCCCCTGCAGCGAGAAAAGCTGGTTTAAGCGCAGGCAATATGACGTCTCTGACGACCATGAAAGAATTAGCGCCTAGTGAACGCGCAGCTTCTTCTAATCGTGGGTCTAGCTTTTCAGCAGCCGCCATCACAGTCAGNATGGTTCGGGGAATCGAAAAATAAACATAGCCCATAAACAGGCCAGCCATTGAATATGCAAAAACCAATCGCTCACCGAAAAGCAGATCGGTGATGTCGGGCANNAGCCCTTGTCGACCAGCGAGCATGATCACCATAAAACCGATCACAACACCTGGAAATGCCAAAGGTAGAGTCAGCATTGCAGTCAGTAAGGTGCGGCCGCGAAAGCGGTTGCGCTCCANGAATACGCCTGCTATGCCAGATACTAGAAGCGTGAAAATAGTAACGGCAACCGACAATGCAATCGTTGCGCTGAAACTTTTCAGGTATCGAGTCTCGGTAAAAACGGCAAGGTAAGCTGACCAACCTAGCTTGCCGCTGCCGCCGATGACCACAAGTTGGGCCAAAGGCAGCAGGAAAAAGGCCGCAAACAAAATTGCGACGGGTGTCATCAGTGCGGCAANCTGAATACGCTCCCGCATCACTTGCGAAGTAATCAGCCCACTTCCTTTTGGTAGCGGTCAGCGATGACCTTGGCTGCAGATGCGAGTTTAAAAACATCCACGGCTTGTGTGCGCTTGTACTCCGAATCTGGCAAAAAGCGCGAGCGTGCTTCGGCTGACATGGCAGANGCAAATACNGGGCGNAGGTAGGCGTTGGCCCAGTGGCGCTGACCTTCATCCGAAAGTACAAAATCAAGTACCTTGCGGCCGTTATCAGCATTTGGCCCCTTATTGACCAAGCCCATGATGTAAGGCAATGAAACAGTTCCTTCTGATGGAATCACAAACTGAACTGGCGCTTTGTCAGTGTGTTGGCCCCGATAGGCGTTGAAGTCGTAATCCAATAAAATTGGAATCTCTCCAGAAATGACACGCGCATAAGAGGTCTGCGTTGGCACGATGGGTGAGTTGGCCTGCAGGTTCTTGAAGAAACGGATGGCTGGATCAAAATTCTCGTAATTGCCGCCCAAAGCCAAATTAACTGCAACGACACCTACTTGACCAACCGCAGCGCTAGCTGGATTCAAGTAACCGATCATGCCCTTGTAAGTAGGGTTGGTGAGGTCTTGCCATGAGCGCGGCACTGGCTTGCCACGCAATGCGGCGGTGTTCACGAACAAACCCAAGGTACCAGAATGGATGGTGAACCAGAAACCATCTTTGTCTTTAAAACCATCTGGAATCTCATTCCAACGCTGAGGTCTGTAAGGGGTGAGCACACCAGCTTCACGCGCTTGTGGTCCAAATTGACCACCAAGGTAAGTAATGTCGGCTACAGGATTGTTCTTTTCTGCAATCAATGCGGCCATCGATTGGCCAGAATTTTTGTTATCGGGAGGAACTGAAATATTGAGTTTTTGGTTAACCAGTTTCAGCATGCCTCCCCAATCTGCCCATTCAGT
>JGI25923J51411_1000167_pt1 | contig 10125 bp, 17 predicted proteins | sample LauGreFaBDMM15SN_2_FD_51411 | JGI IMG/M metagenome (IMG submission 51411) | reverse complement strand
CAAGGCCTAAGAGACCTTGGGGTATGGGGTAATTGGCAGCCCTGCTGATTCTGGTTCAGTAAGTCTAGGTTCGAGTCCTGGTACCCCAGCGCAGTACAGCAGTACAATTTAATATCGTTCTAGGAAATCTTTCCCATCAAAGGGATCGTGGCCCCGTCGTCTAGCGGCCTAGGACTCTGGCTTCTCAAGTCAGCTACGAGGGTTCGAATCCCTTCGGGGCTACCAACACAATCTCTTTAAGGAGACAACGATGGCTACAGCAAAGAAAGCCGTTGCAAAGAAAGCACCTGCAAAGCGTGCAGAGGCACCAGTTGTCGTAAGTCGCAATGATCGCGTTGATTGGCGTTCGCTCTACATCTATGCCGTTTGTTTGATTACTCTGCTAGTTGTTTTATTCTCTACCGTCTCTCTGATTAACTCGATAATGAACGCAATATTTCCAGATCCTGCCTACATTGATGTGTACGCAAATCCAGAAAGTAAGCCATCAGTAGAATTACTGGCCCAACAAGAAGAGAACAATCAAGTTCGGGCATTTAAAAGCATCTTTACTACTTTTACTACGATTGCAATTGCTGGCCCGCTATATCTCTATCACTGGCGCACAGCACGCAAGATCAATAACTAGCCGATTAGTTCGCGGTTTCGCTTAAATTCGCGAATGTGGTTGCATGCTCGTTCTGTATGGGTGTCGTAGCAAGGATCGCATAAAAGCACGAGCTGATGACACTCAGGTTTTTGGCAATTTCTAAACTGGCGACTTGATCCACCGCATGCAGCACACTCACCCATTGGTTTTGTGTGGTCACTAAATTCAATAGTTAAGCGATCATCAAATGTGAACAAAGAGCCTTCCCACAGTCCGTCATCGCCAAATTCATCGCCGTAACGCACGATGCCACCTTTGATTTGGTAAACCTCTTTGAACCCACGGTTCTTCATAACAACAGACAAAATTTCACAACGAATACCACCAGTGCAATATGTAACAATCGGCTTGTCCTTCATGTGGTCGTACTTACCACTCTCAATTTCGGCAACAAAGTCATGAGTTGTTTCAACATCAGGGACAACTGCGTCCTTAAATTTTCCAACTTTGGCCTCGAATGCACTTCGGCCATCAAAGAAAACAACTTCATCACCACGTTCTTCGACTAGCTTGTTGACTTCTTCAGGGCGTAAATGAACTCCGCCACCAACAACACCATTTTCATCAACTGTGATTTCATCAGGATTACCAAAGGCAACAAGCTCTGAACGGATCTTGATTGTTAACTTAGGGAAATCATTGCCTGTGCCATTAGACCACTTGAAATCAATCTGCTTAAAACCTGGATATGCCTTCGTCGCCTTTACATACTTTTTTAGGTCAGCCATCTTGCCACCCAAGGTTCCGTTAATACCGTGGGGTGAAACAATGATGCGACCTTTTATTCCAAGGGATTCGCACAAAGCCTTCTGCCACAGCTTTACGGCAGCAGTATCTGTAATTGGCGTAAAGCCATAAAACAAAATGACTTTGTCTAAATCCATGTCCTCATTCTAACGCTTTGGTTGGTTAGACTAAAAACTATGAAAAGACTGCGTGGGTTGCTGCAGGCTTGTCACTTTGCCCCTTCCTTGATGGTTACCACCATTGCCTTTCTCATTGCCCGCGCTTTGTGGTGGGAGGGGCCCGCCTACGTCATAGCTATTGGTGTCCTATTGGGGCAGTTAATTGTTGGCTGGACAAATGATTTACATGACTACGCCGATGACCTAAAACACAACCGCACCTCAAAACCTTTAGTATCTGGCTTAATCACAAATAAGCAACTGCGCACTGCAATCTTTGTTGTTCTGCCATTGGCAGTGATCATTAACCTCCTTGGTCCTTTGGGATTAAAAGGTGGCGCTGTTTACTTACTTGGCATTGGTTTTGGTCTTGCCTATAACTTCTACTTTAAATTCACAGCGCTATCACCTCTACCGTATGTGATTGCATTTGCTGCACTACCTGCCTCAATTGTTGTAGCTGTTGATAAAACTCCACCACTTTGGCTGATGGTGGCGGGCTCACTGCTAGGTGTTGCTGCCCACATTGCTAATGTTTTGAAAGATTTTGAAGAAGATGGGCAATCTGGGATTAATTCTTTCCCACGCATTATTGGTGAAAGATGGTCAAGGGCGGCCATAGCAGTGGTTCTGCTAGCCACTACTGTTTTGCTGAACTCGGTTAGCCCACGCCCAGCTCTTTTGATCGTAGGCATCATCGGTGCGTTGCTCACTTTCAAAGCTCCGCAAAAAGTTCTCTTTAAAGCAATCATGCTGGTGGCGTTGGCAAATTTGATGCTGTTGATATCTGCGCTAGATACTGAAATTGGAAATCAAGAGTTTGCCAACAGAACGAGCATCATCATCGGTGCGGATCGCCCTACAGAACTTTTCTTACCTTCCCCTGATAATTCTGGAGAATTAACAGGGATTTTAATGAATTTACATGGCTATTCAGGGGATTCGATTTCACAAACCAATTACACCTACCTCAAGGAATCTGCCCTGGCCGCTGGCCTTGCATACCTTGCGCCAAATGGAATGAAGGATGGATCGGGCAATCGTTACTGGAATGCCTCTAATGCTTGTTGTGACTTTGCAAAGAGCGGTGTTAATGATGTCGAGTACATCGATGGGTTAATTGATGAGATTTCAGATAGCTATAACCTAGATAAGTCCCGTATCTATTTGTTTGGTCACTCCAACGGGCACTTCATGAGTTATCAGTACTTGTGCACAAGCAAGAAGAAAGTTACGGCAATTGCCGGCTTGGCCGGTTCTATGGATATTGATCCTAGGAAATGCTCAGGAAAGCCCGCAAATGTGCTTCACATTCACGGTGACGCTGATGCAACGATTTNTTACGAGGGTGGATTTCTGTTTTCTCAGAGTTATCCATCTGTCAATGAAGTTGTAAAGCGATGGAGTAAGAACAATCAGTGCACAGCAGACTCTGAGAAAAAGAGAGATCTGATCTCCTCTATGTCTGGGTCTGAGACAACAGCATCTTTGTTTAATTGTGCCAATGGCTCTCTGGAGTTATGGACACTCAATGGGGGAGTCCATGTCCCAGCTTTGGATCGTGGTTTTGCTGATGCAGTTGTTCAGTGGCTTATCAATAGCAAGAAGGCCTAGGCGTGCTTACCTATTGATTTCTTCAGGTAACAGGCGCACTATTGCCTCACCTACTATTACAGGGGGAGAAAATGAAAGTAAGTAGCATCATTGCGGGTAAGAAAGTTGAAACTATTTCAGCAAGTGCAACTGTTCATGACTTAGTTAATGCCCTCAACACTCACCACGTTGGAGCACTTGTTGTTTCCGGTGATGGCAAAGCTATCGATGGCATTGTCTCTGAACGAGATGTGGTGCGAGCAATGCCTGGCAAATTAGATCAGCTAGTTGGCATGCATGTCCGAGACATCATGACGGTAGATGTTCACACCTGCACAGCAGATTCAACGATCGCAGAATTGATGTCCATGATGACCGAACTACGTATTCGCCACGTGCCAGTTGTAGATGCCGCAGGAGCGTTGCTATCAATTGTCTCTATTGGTGATGTTGTGAAGAACTACGTCAGTGAAATCGATTCTGAGCGTCAAGCCCTTAAAGATTATGTGAGCACTGCCGGATAGGTGATTAACATCTAGACTTCACTTCATGCATGGATCACTTGCTCTTGTTGGATCTGGTGAGTATTTGCCTGCAATGGCAAGCTTTGAAAAATCCTTAATAGATGATGGAATCAAAAACGGCAAGAGACCTATCTACATTCAAATACCTACAGCTGCCGGTCAAGAAACTCCAGATCGCCTTGAATACTGGAAACAATTAGGAAAGAACCAAGCAGATCGATTAGGTGTTGACTCTATTTTCTTACCAATCTTTACACGCGAAGATGCCAACAACCTTGAATATGCAACACTGATTCATAATNNGGCGCTGATGTATATGTCTGGGGGAGACCCGCACTATTTGGCCGAAACCCTAATGGGCACACCACTATGGGATGCGATTGAAGAAAACTGGCGCACGGGGTCATCCCTTGCTGGCTGCAGCGCAGGTGCGATGGTTTTAAGTTCTCACATTCCAAACTTTCGATTACTGAAAAAAGCACCATCCCCAGGCTTAAACCTGCTGCCAGAGCTTCGCGTAATCCCACATTTTAATAAGTTCTTTAGGTGGATTCCAGAAAGTGCAGCCAAGGTATTACTTCACGTTCCTGATGACTCAATACTTATTGGTGTTGATGAATTAACAGCCATTGTTAAGCGCAGCGGGGCTGAGCACTGGGTCGTAGTGGGTGAGGCCAAGGTGCATGTATTAAAGGGCCTGCCCGATCAACAGTTAGTAGATGGAGATGAAATAAAATTAACCCTTACCTAAGTCGAATGGACTTACATAAGGGTTAACTTCAAAGACCTTCTACTTAGGTTTAAAGGCCTTCATGATTTGTTCAACTCCGCCACTTAACTCAGCCGGAATTACCCAAATCTTGCTGGCAGTTCCATTTGCAATTGCAGGAAGCTGTTGCAAGTACTGATAAGCCAATACCTTTTCATCAGGATTCGCCGCATGTACTGCATCAAAAACTAATTTGATTGCTGCAGCTTCACCATCGGCGCGCAAAACAGAGGCTTGTGCATCACCTTCAGCACGCAGAATCTCTGCCTGACGTGCACCTTCAGCGGTAAGAATCTGACTTTGCTTCTCACCTTCTGCAGTCAAAATTGCAGCACGCTTATCGCGCTCTGCTCGCATCTGCTTTTCCATGGACTCCTGCACNCTTGGTGGTGGATCAATTGCCTTGATCTCCACACGATTAACGCGCACGCCCCACTTGCCGGTTGCATCATCTAGAACACCGCGAAGTGCGGCATTGATTGAATCACGAGATGTAAGGGCCGCCTCTAAATCAAGACCTCCGACAACATTTCGAAGGGTTGTGACAGTTAACTGCTCAATTCCTTGAATGAAGTTTTCAATTTCATAAATAGCAGACTTTGGATCAGTTACTTGAAAATAGATCACCGTATCGATTGAAACAACCAAGTTGTCCTCAGTAATAACTGGCTGTGGTGGAAAGGAAACCACTCTCTCGCGCATATCCAACAATGGCCGCAAACGATCAATAAATGGAATGATCAGGACCAGCCCAGCTCCCAAAGTGCGGTGATATCTGCCTAGGCGCTCCACAATTCCCGCACTTGCTTGCGGGATAATTCTTATTGCTCTGGAGAGAACAACTCCAAAAATAGCAATGAGTAAAACTAGGACCCCATACGAAACCATCTTTACCTACCCCTTTCGCTTAACAACAGCAGTTGCGCCTTCGATAGCTACAACTTCAACCTGTGAACCAACTTCAATCTCGCCCGTATTGCTGCGAGCACTCCACGTTTCGCCGCTGAGCTTTACCAAACCATCCTGCTCTGTAATCGCAGATAGAGTCATGGCAGGTGCACCAATTAACGCTTCAATATTTGTCGCATGATCTGCTGGCTTCTTTTTTAGGTGCCGCAATGCAATTGGTCGCAGAAACATTAAAGAGCCAATCGCTCCAACACCAAAGACAATGCCTTGAACTACAACATTAAATCCAAGAGCATTTGCACCGGCGGCTAGTAGCGCTGAAAATGCTAGCGATGCAAATAGTAAATCAACGGTCAAAATTTCGACCACCAACAGTGCACCCGAAGCAGCAAGCCACATCCAAATTGGCATTGTGTAGGCCTCCCAATCAAAGCAACAAGAAAGTTCTTTAAATAAAGCCTACCCTTATCCTCGTGAATAGCGACAGGGAGATAGTGGTCATTTATGACGGGCNCTGCGAATTCTGTGAGCAATCTCTGATCTGGCTTCAGCAAAAGGTAGTTGTGGATGCCATTGCATTTCAAGGCGCAGATTTACAGCCCTTTAATCTAACCCGCGAGCAATGCGCAAAGCAGCTCTATGTAATTACAGGTTCTGATACTTATGCAGGAGCAGATGCCATTAGATACCTACTTCANTTGCGCGGGAATAAANCNNCNGCACTTCTTCTGGGGGCGAGTGGAAATCTGGGTCGCACGGGTTATCGCTGGGTCGCATCCCACAGAAATACCTGGCCTATCAAAATAGCCACGAGAGTTCTGCAGTACTTAAATAAATAGTAAAGGCGATCTTTACCTTTACCCTGTACTAATGAGCAAACCAATCAACACATCCACGATCCGCCGCTATAACTTAATTGCTGGCTTTTTCCACTTTGCACAGATGGCAGCGGTCTTGGCACTTGCCAATGATTTCTCTCTTCCAATCGTGGCCCGTTATATGTCAGGCCCACCAGGCACAACCTTTGTCGAACCAGTAACACTGCTCGACACCCCAGTTGGCCTAACCGTTGCACTCTTCCTTGGCCTATCAGCCTTCTTCCACTTTCTAGTTGCTTCACCACAGTTTTTTGACCGCTATAGCACTGGATTAACTCAGAACAGAAACTACTTCCGCTGGGTCGAATACTCGATTAGCTCTTCAGTAATGATTGTTTTGATTTCACAAATAGTTGGAGTCACAGATATCGCAGCAATCATTGCCATCTTTGGCGTTAATGCATCCATGATCTTGTTTGGTTGGTTGCAGGAAAAGTATGAAACTCCAGGAAATGGCGGCTGGCTTCCATTTATCTTTGGCTGCATTGCAGGCATCGTGCCATGGGTTGGACTTGTCTTCTATGTCCTGTCAATAGGTGGCATTGCCGATACAACTGCGCCAGCATTTGTTCTGGGAATCGTTATCTCACTCTTTGTCCTCTTTAACACCTTTGCGATCGTGCAGTACCTGCAATACAAGCAGGTTGGTAAGTGGTCTGATTACCTTCGTGGGGAGAAGACATACATAACCCTGTCTCTTGTTGCTAAATCAGCACTGGCCTGGCAGATATTTGCTTCAACCTTGATTTCATAAGGATTGGGAAAGTGAACCCAATGTCCTTTGTCATGTATTCAACAACCTGGTGTGGTTACTGCAAGCGCCTGAAATCTCAATTGGCAGATCTGGGAGTCACCTTTGAAGAGATCAATATTGAAGAGGTCCCAGGGACTGCAGAGATAGTTGAAAAGGTAAACGGTGGCGATCGGACAGTACCCACATTGGTCTTTAGTGATGGAGTCGCGATGACTAACCCCTCTGCCAAGCAGGTAACAGAAAAATTGGCACAGCCACAAGGCTAGGTTTTATTCCTGCTGCCGAATAATTCAGCATGATGCCTTGACCGGTCATCGGGTCCCAGATAAATGGCATTTAACCAAAAGGCAATGTGGCGCTTCTGCCAAAAAGCTAGTGGGGTTAGTACCATTTTCCTTGTTCCATCTGTTGCTGCATCAATCGAATCAAGGAGAGTGTGATGAATTCAAAGATTAAGGCCGGGGCACTAGCCCTAGCAATTGTCTTGCCCGTAGTTCTTTCAGGATGCAGTTCAGAATCAAGCAAAGTTTCAAAGGCTTGTGCTTTAGTGGAGAAAGGTTCTGAGGGCCTCAAGGCTGACAACCCTTTATACACCGATGATTACCAAGAGGCTGCTGACATTCTTAAGGATCTTGCCGTAAAGGATCCAAAGTATTCAGACCCTTATAGAGCTGCTCTGTTGTGGGCAGATGGGGGCAATGTGAATATCAGCGACCTCAAACTTCTCATCACTTTGGAAGAATTGTGCTCACCAGATGAAGAGGAAAGCGAGTAAAGCACGATATTTCGCGCCTAAATCTGGAATCTGCCTTAGGGTGGGTTTAGACTTTCCCCATGAGTGCCAGCGGGAGATCACACCGTGATTTGAGTAATCATGGTCAACCATCAAATGAAAGGTATTGATTAAATTGAACGAAAATACAGATGATAGTTTTGCAGGAGATTCAAACAGCGAAACCCCTACCCCTTCTCAGCCAAATTCGCAGGTTGCGGTTTCAAAAGATCTTCTTATGAAGGTTGGAGCAGGAGCTGCAGCACTTGTAGTTGTTCTCGGACTTGTGTTTTTTGTCGCTGGCGGTCGAAGTGACTCTCGACTCAGTGATGCAGTTGCATCGTGTGGCCTTGAAGGAGCAAGCGGAATCACATTTGCTGAAGATGGACAGTCATTAGTATTTGATGGCAAGGGTGAAGAGGACTTCACTGGTGGAGAATTCTCTGATGTGGAATGTCTTCTAACTGGTGTTGAAGCACCATCAACAGTCTGGGCTCAGATGTTGCAGACATCATCTGCAGATGGCCAGCAAGAGTTTGAATTTGATGGGATCAGCGTTTCTTGGGGCTATCACCCAAATTCAGGACTTGATACTACCTTTGTGATTCTGGATTAATTTTGTCCGATCTGAATCCCAAACTCAATGGTGAGTTGGCCTTTAGTAAAAGGTCTCTCATTATTGCGCTTGCCGTTGTTCTTTCTTTGTTAGTTGTTGGAGTGGGTGGATACACAATTCACTCCAACAACGTCAAAGCAGAGAAGGAAGCGGTCAGAGCAGAGTTAGCTTTGAAGGCTTATCAGGAAGAGCAAGAGGCAGAGCGAATTCGAAATGACGTAACGTGGGTTCCCTCAGGTTACTATGCGTGGACTGATGATAAATCGGTTGCTTATAGGTGGGTCGATGGCGCAGGAAATGATTGTTATGACTGCAGATACTGGACCTTGGAAGTTATTTCAAAGAACGGCTGCTATGACGGGATTTACGGAGAATTGAATATTCAAAATAAATCGACTGGAGTAGTTATTTCCTACGCGAATGACTCACTTAATTATCTTGGCCCACTCCAAGCAGGTAGATTAACTTTTGAAACCTATATCGATGGCAGCATTACCGGAGATCTGACGGAGCTCAATTGTAGGTAAGGGTTAGTCCAGTTGAATTAAAAAATCTCGCCAAGTTGCTCTTTAGAACTTGGCGAGATTTATTTACCTTCTGTTTCTACCTGTTGTAAAGAGAATGCTTCCCAATGCCATTGCAATCCAGTGCGAATAGTTGAAGATTTCAGCTGGTAGGGCAATCCCAAACCAGTCGTAGTACACATCTACTCCAGATTCGCCCATGAAGTAGTCAAGAACTCCCCAAAGAAATAGTAAGACTCCGAACCCTTGCATTTATTCCTCCTTGATCCTGTAACTTTTCAATCCTGACATTTAGTAAGGATTTTTTAATATACATCAGGCAAAAATGTATCTCTTACTCTTCAGTAAAACCACACCCTCTTTCAAAATAACTCCACTCATTGTAATAAGCTCCAGCATTTCGAGAGTCGATGTAATCGATGGCCTGCGCTTGAAGCCTGTAGAGATTCTGGTAGACCGGGTTGTCGTTGTCATTGAGTGAGGGCGCATAATCCTGAGGTGCACTTCTATAGGTGACCCAGTCATCGACATAAGGTGGATCGTAGAATGCCAGGTCTATGGCTGCATTCATTAGAGATTCACGAGTGCCTTCCATGTAACCAGAGCCCTTCATGATTTCAGCCACTTCTGCACAAACAACTTTGTTTGAGGAACTCAACCCGTTTGAAGAACAGCCGGCAATACTTAGGATCAGCGCAACCAGACATAGATATTTAATCAATATTTTCATGGTGAAGAGAACCATTTAAAACTATTGAATGTCAATAGTTCTGGAGCAGTCAAGACGAATTGATGTTTCGGCTACCTTCAATATGTGAGATGAAATCCTTTACTTAAGAGGACGGCCCACAGCGTCATTTGAACTACGTGTGGCAATGAGAATGATGTCAATTAACCACCAAACTCCACATCCGCCGCCAGTGAGCAGCTTTCCTATTCCCATTCCTACTTGACCCATATAAAAGCGGTCAATGCCTAGGTAACCTAGGAAGATCGAGAATAGAAGAGCAATTATGTATTCTTTATCGGAAAATACGCCGGGGATCTGAGAAGCGGCAAAAGTGCGATTGGTTTCCGTATCAGTAACTTGAGTATCTGGCTGAATCACTTTCGTTTTGGCCCACGCTGACAATGTAAAAGTATCTACGGGTGAATCAGGTTGACCAGGAACCTGGACTAACCATTGCTGCTTATTACTTCCAGTAGTCACGTGAACACCTCTCTAGTTGGTA
>JGI25923J51411_1000162_pt1 | contig 10303 bp, 10 predicted proteins | sample LauGreFaBDMM15SN_2_FD_51411 | JGI IMG/M metagenome (IMG submission 51411) | reverse complement strand
GTAGGGGTGGCCAAATCATCAATTGATGTAACTACCCGACCTGCAATATTTTGTGGTGGGTTATTACGAAGCCTACCGAGAATGACATCTACTTTGGATAGATCACTTAGGCGGATAGAAATCTGTTCAGTCGCATGAAATCCGTGACGTGCCCAAATCTCATCCAATAAATCAAGAAGAGTCTTTCCTTCTGGTGCAAGATCTGTTGCGATTTGTGCCACAGTTATTGCTGCAGAAATTCCATCTTTGTCATTTACAGTTTTTGCATCAACAGCGTAACCAAGTGCTTCTTCATAGCCAAAGGTCAGACCCTTAACTTTTGCAAGCCACTTGAATCCGGTCAGAGTTTCCTTGAATTCAAGGTTGTAGTGCCCAGCAATTTTTTTGAGAATCGATGAAGAAACAATGGAGTTAGCGAAAATACCCTCGCTACTCTTTCGAGCAATAGATTCGCCCAATATCGCGCCTAATTCATCGCCACGAAGCATTCGCCAGCCTGTTACAGGGTCTTTAACCGCAGCAGCACATCGGTCTGCATCGGGATCATTTGCAATTACTAGATCTGCATCAAATGTCTTGGCTGTTTCAAGTGCTAAATCAATTGCACCTGGCTCTTCTGGATTAGGAAAAGCAACTGTAGGAAAATCCGGATCTGGTGCAGCTTGCGCAGCTACCAGGATTGGTGATGGATAACCTGCTTTTTGAAAAACTCGTTGAAGGGTTTCGGTGCCAACGCCATGCATGGCTGTATAAACAATTTTCAGTGTTCCTGGAGTTGTGGCAAGAGATGCTGTGCACTCGATGTATTTTTCAATTATCTCTTCACCAAGAACTGTCCAAACTTTTGCACGGGGTTGTTCTTTTAAGGATGTAATGGCATCAATTTTGTGTGCAATTGAAACATCGGTGGGCGAGACAATTTGAGATCCGCGGTATTCGATCCCATCTACAGTTCCACCAAGGTAGACCTTGTAACCATTATCTTGAGGAGGGTTATGACTTGCCGTAACCATGATTCCTACATCGCAAATCAATTCATTAGTCGCAAATGCTAACTGGAGTTGGTAGCGGACGTGGCAATACAAAAACCTTCATTCCGGCACCGCTCATGATCTCAGCGGTTTCAAATGTGTAATCTTCAGATCCGTAGCGGGCATCTCGACCAATTACGACTGAAGTTAAGTTGCGCTCCTTCATGTATGCAACGATTCCAGCGGCTGTACGACCGACAACTGCGCGATTCATTCCAGATGGACCGGGGCGGTTAGGACCGCGCAGCCCTGCTGTTCCAAACTGTAAAAAGCCATTAAAGGATGTGCGAAGTTCTCCTTCATTATTTGTGTCTAGCCACTGTTGTAATTGAGAAGCTGTAATCGGATCTGGGTCATCAGCAATCCAAGCTTGAACTTCGGCTACTAAAGATTGATCCATGTGCTTAGAGTAACTTCGAGGCAACCCTTTGAGAAGTCAGACTATTTATCGATAATGTCACAGAGATTAGTTCCACTTGAAACAGTGGTTCCAATGACAGCTGTGAGATTGGAGATTATGCCCGCCTTATGAGCAGTTAAGGGCTGTTCCATTTTCATCGCTTCAAGAACAAAGATCAGGTCGCCAACCTCGACAGATGCACCTTCTTCTACTGCAATCTTAACAACGGTGCCTTGCATTGGACTTGTAAGTCCTGAACCGCTTGATCCACCAGCCATAGTTTGTTTTGCACGGTGACGTTTTATAACTGGCTTTGGTGCGTGAACAAGGACTTCAAATCGCTTTCCATTTACTTCCGTAACAAGATATTCAGGTGCCATGTGAGTTTCAAGAGGCGGTTCACTGTAAGTGAAAGCTGGAATTTGATTGTTGAATTCATTTTCGATGTAACTTGTATAAACCTTGAAATTCTTTGTGTATGCGGGATCTTCAAGAATTGCACGATGGAATGGAATTGCAGTTGCTAATCCGCCCACTTTGAATTCAGAAAGCGCTCGTCGAGCACGATCGATTGCTTGCTCGCGCGTTGCACCGGTAACAATTAACTTTGCAAGAAGTGAATCAAAGTTGCCGCCAATCGTGTCGCCACCTTGGAAGCCTGCATCAACTCGAACTCCAGGACCTGTTGGGATTTCCCATTCAGTGATGCGACCTGGTGCAGGCAAGAAAGAACGACCAGGGTCTTCACCATTAATTCGGAATTCAATGGAATGCCCCCGTATTACAGGATCATCAAACCCAAGTGCTTCACCATCTGCAATTCTGAACTGTTCACGCACAAGATCAAGACCTGTCACTTCTTCACTAACGGGGTGTTCAACTTGTAAGCGCGTATTTACCTCAAGAAATGAAATAGTTCCATCGGTACCAACTAAGAACTCACATGTTCCAGCTCCTATGTAGCCAGCTTCTTTCATGATCGCTTTACTTGAACGGTAGAGCTCATCATTTTGTGCTTGGGTTAAAAATGGCGCAGGNGCCTCTTCAACAAGTTTTTGGTGACGGCGTTGCAATGAGCAGTCACGGGTACTAACAACAACTGCATGACCGTGCTTATCAACCAGTACTTGAGTTTCAACATGTCGCGGCTTGTCTAAGTAGCGCTCAACGAAGCACTCTCCGCGACCAAAACCTGAAATTGCTTCACGAACAGCAGAAGCAAAAAGCTCTGGAATCTCTTCCATAGTGCGTGCAACCTTTAATCCGCGTCCACCACCACCGTGTGCAGCCTTTATGGCAACCGGCAAACCATGTTCCTTTGCAAATGCAGTTACCTCTTCATGGCCAGCAACAGGATCTTTTGTTCCAGCAACTAGCGGGGCACCTGCCTTTGCTGCGATCTTACGTGCAGAAACCTTGTCACCTAATGCGCGAATTGCTTCTGGTGGTGGTCCAATCCAGGTGAGGCCCGCATCAATTACTGCTTGCGCAAAGTTTGCATTTTCTGAAAGGAATCCATAACCAGGGTGGACAGCATCTGCGCCAGATTCTTTTGCAACAGCAATTAGTTTTTCAATATCTAAATATGTTTGTGTAGCTGTTGTGCCATGGAGTGAGTAGGCGGTATCCGCCATTTGCGCATGAAGCGATGTGCGATCTTCATCTGAATACACCGCAACACTTTCTATGCCATGATCCTTACAGGCACGGATAACACGAACAGCAATTTCACCACGATTAGCAATCAGCACACGTTTCATTTCATTGCCTTTACTTGTGGCCATGTATAACCAAGTTGGGTAAATGCCTTACGCACAAATGGCATTGAAATGCCAACAACATTTGTGTAGTCACCTTCTATTGAAGGAATAAATGGTGAGCTAAATCCATCCAAAGTAAAGCCGCCAGCAACATGTAGTGGCTCCTCGGTAGCAACGTAATCTGCAACTTCTTCATCACTCATGTGATCAAAAGTAACCCGAGTTGTTACACGATCTGAAATTTCAACATCTTTGACCGTATCAATTATGCAGTGACCGGTATGAAGTAGGCCAGAGTTTCCTCGCACTCGCATAGCCCGTTCTGTTGCGATCTCTGGAGTACCTGGCTTACCAAGTGAGGTTCCATCAAATTCGAAGGTTGAGTCACAGCCAATAATAATTGCCGGGAAATCAATTTGTTCGCGAACTGTATGAGCCTTCGTGATTGCCAAAGCAATGACCATATCTGCAGGGTGCATGGCATTGAAAAAATCTGTCTCTTCATCAACATTGCTGATCATGATCTTGGGGGACAAACCAGCAGACTCTAGTAAGCGACGTCGGCTAGTGGATTGTGATGCTAAAACAATTGTNGGCATTGTTATCCAAACCTTCTTGCACCAAATGTCATCTGATGCGGAAGTGGCTGACGCAACTGTGGCAATCCGTAAAGACTGCGGCGAATCACAGGTGTGAGCTCTTCACGTTTGTGTTGGGCCATGACAGCCTCAATCGCAGCCAACTCTTCAGGAGTTGGATTCCCAGAGGTAATTTCAAATTTCATTACAGCGGAATGTTTCCGTGCTTGCGAGCCGGNAAGATATCGCGTTTTGTCTTTAGGGTTCTAAATGCTTTGGTGATGTAAGCGCGAGATTGGCTAGGTTCAATAACTGTGTCAATTGTTCCGCGCTCTGCAGCCAAATAAGGATTTGCCAGAGATTCGTTGTAATCCTTTACCAACTCAGCACGCTTTGCTTCAGGATCTTTAGCATCTGCTAAATCCTTGCGATACAAAATGTTAACCGCACCTTGTGCACCCATAACAGCGATTTCAGCACTTGGCCAGGCGAAGTTAATATCACTACCCAGGTATTTAGATCCCATGACAATGAATGCTCCACCATAGGCTTTGCGCGTAATAAGAGTTACTAACGGAACAGAAGCTTCAGCGTATGCATACAGCAATTTAGCTCCACGGCGGATGATTCCATCCCACTCTTGTTCAGTACCAGGCAAGAAACCTGGAACATCTACAAGGGTTAGAATTGGAATATTAAAGGCATCGCAGAAACGTAAGAAGCGTGCTGCTTTTTCACTGGAATTGATATCAAGGGTTCCTGCTAATTGATTGGGCTGATTAGCAATGATTCCAATTGATTCACCTTCGATGCGCGCAAAGCCAACGACNATGTTTGGTGCATAGAGTGCATGAACCTCTAAGAATTCGTTCTCATCTACTAACGCCTGAATCAAAACTTTCATGTCATATGGCTGGTTAGGACTATCAGGAATCAAAGTATCAAGTGCAATATCTGAAGCCTTCTTTTCCAAAGTTTCAGTTGGCGGCAAATGAGGTGTTGCATCCATATTGTTTGATGGAAGATATGAAAGAAGTGCTTTGACATAGTCAATTGCATCATCTTCATTTTCGGCTAAGTAATGAGAGTTACCGGTGCGAGTGTTATGTGTTCGTGCGCCACCAAGCTCTTCCATTCCGACTTCTTCNCCCGTCACAGTCTTGATGACATCAGGACCGGTAATAAACATGTGNGATGTTTCATTGACCATCACCGTGAAATCTGTAAGTGCNGGTGAGTAAGCAGAGCCACCAGCACATGGACCAAGAATCAGTGAGATCTGGGGAATGACACCAGAAGATCGTGTGTTGAGGCGGAAGATTTTGCCGTAGCCATTAAGAGATGCAACGCCTTCTTGAATACGAGCTCCACCCGAATCATTAATTCCAATCAGTGGAATTCCAGATTTGAGTGCGAACTCGGCGATCTTTACAATCTTTTCTGCGTGAACTTCTCCCAAGGAGCCACCCATAACGGTGAAATCCTGTGAATACAAAGCTATTGGTCGACCATCAACAGTTGCTGTTCCGATCACAACACCATCACCGTATGGGCGATTTTTTTCCATTCCAAATTGTGTAGAACGGTGACGGGCAAACTCATCGATTTCGGTAAATGAATCAGCGTCAACCAACAATGCAATTCTTTCGCGAGCAGATTTCTTGCCCTTTGAGTGCTGCTTCTCAACGGCACGCTCGGAGCCACCATGGATGGCTTCCTCAACACGATCGCGAAGGTCTTCTATTTTTCCGGCAGTTGTATGCAGATCACGGCTCATGGGCGTACGGTACTAGGCGTGGGCAAAGAATTGTTAAGTGCAGCGCTTGATCCGGCAGAGATCGATAGATTAATTACGCCTTACTGGCGAGTAAGCGTGGTTGAACTCACGAGCTCTACGCAAGGGGATTTAGTACAACGAGTTCGTGATGGAAATGCGCAAGTCGGAGATGTAATCGCTGCAGAGTTTCAAAGCGCAGGCCGAGGACGATTAGATCGCACCTTTGAAGCACCTAAAGGAACCGCATTGTTATTTTCTTTTTATATCGAGCCACAACGCAATCGTGATGACTGGGGATGGATCCCGTTAATTGCTGGTTACAGTGTTGCAAAGACACTNCATGCCTTTCACGCAACACTTAAATGGCCCAACGATATTTTGATTCAAAACAAAAAAGTTTCGGGTCTCATTGCCGAAGTTGTAGGTGATGGGGTAGTAATTGGAATCGGCATTAACGTTGGCATGAGTGAAGATCAACTACCTGTAGAGACAGCAACATCTTTGCTAGTTGAAGGCGGAGTTGATTTAACGCGAGATGAAATACTGTGCGAAGTATTGGAAGAGTTCGAGGATCATTTTCTCCAATGGGATCAAGGCATTGACGAGGTTCAGGCGCTCTACGTGCATCTATGTGGCACCTTAGGCAAAGAGGTTCGAGTTGAATACCCTGGCGGGGCTACGCACTTGGCCATAGCTGAATCAATTTCAGATATTGGCGCGCTCATCTTGGATGATGGGACTCATGTTCAATCTGCCGATGTAATTCATCTACGATAAGCCGGTGAGCAAAGCCTTCCCAACAGTCGGAATCATCGGCGCCGGACAGCTTGCTCGAATGAGCATCGCGCCTGCAACCGCTTTGGGTGTTAATTTATTGTTACTCGCAGCCGATTCTAATGATTCTGCTGCCCAAATTACCAAGCATGTTGTTGGCGATTACACCGATCTACACACTGTTCGAGAATTTGCAGCACAATGCGATGTCGTTACCTTTGAACACGAATTAATTCCATTGAGCATTGTGAAAGCACTTGAGGCTTACGGGGTAGTTGTTCGTCCATCGTCAGCAGCATTTGAATTTTCACAAGATAAAGCTGCAATGCGCCAAAAGTTGCAGGAATTTCCTTCGCCGAAATTCCAAATTGTGACTGCAATTGATCAGGTAAGTGAGTTTCCCGTGATCGCTAAAGCAATCTCAGGCGGGTATGACGGGCGTGGTGTTTGGAAAGTAAATTCAGCAAAAGAACTAGGCGATCTCTTGCAGCAGATGCCGAAGCTACTAGTTGAAGAGTTAATTGAATTTGATTATGAGATCGCTGTGATGGTCGCGCGCTCACCTCATGGACAAGCGACAACGTGGGCCCCTACGCAAACAGTGCAAAAAGATGGAATCTGCGTAATAACGATTTCTCCAGCACCGCTGCTTTCACCAGCATTAAGTGAAAAGGCTCAAAAACTTGCCTTAGATGTTGCAGCGAAAGTTGCTGTGGTTGGCGTGATGGCAGTTGAAATGTTCGTAAAAGGTGACAACTTATTCATTAATGAATTGGCAATGCGTCCACATAACTCTGGACACTGGACCATTGAAGGTTCACATACAAGTCAGTTTGAACAACACTTGCGGGCAGTCTTAGATCTGCCACTTGGTGACCCTTCCATGACAGCACCTATAGCGGTCATGGGAAATGTTTTAGGCGGAAGTAAGACAGATATGTATCGCCCGTATCTTCACCTGATGGCNCGCACGCCTGCCCTGCACTTCCATCAATACAAGAAGGATGTGCGACCAGGAAGAAAGATTGGCCATGTAACTTTGTTAGGCAAAGACCTCGTAGAATTAACCCACGAAGTCCAACACGCAGTGGATTACATGAGCGGAGAAATCGATGAGTGATGTAGCAATCATCATGGGGTCAGATTCAGACTGGCCAACGATGGAAGAGGCCGCAAAGATTTTGGATGATCTTGGAATTTCGTATTCAGTAGATGTTGTTTCGGCACATCGCATGCCACTTGAGATGGTTGAGTTTGCACAAACAGCACAATCAAAGGGTTATAAAGTAATTATTGCTGGTGCAGGCGGTGCTGCGCATTTACCTGGAATGGTGGCTTCATTAACAACTCTTCCCGTTATTGGTGTTCCAGTTGCTCTAAAAAATCTTGATGGAATGGATTCCTTGCTCTCAATTGTCCAAATGCCAGCAGGTGTACCGGTGGCAACAGTTGGAGTTGGCAATGCAAAGAACGCTGCATTACTAGCAGCAAGAATTTTGGGCATATCTGATGCAGTAATTTCAGCAAAGGTTGCAGATGGATTAAAGGAAATTAATAAGATTGCAAAGGAAAAGGGCGAGAACCTAAACTCTCGTCGCAATCAAAAAACAGGTTTTTAAGCTCTAACCCGATATTCAATCGCAGGGCAACGATCCATAACCGTTAGTAATCCGGCGGCTTGCGCGCGCGCGATTGCCTCAAGATCAATTACATCTAGTTGCAACCAAACAGCTTTTGCGCCGATGGCAATAGCTTCATCTACTACCTTGCCAACAAGAGTTGAATTAACAAAGCAATCAACAACATCTACAGATTCTGGAATCTCAGACAAGGTTTTGTAACCAGTTTCACCATGAACAACTTCGGCGCGAGGGTATACCGGAATAATTCGGTGGCCTTTGTCTTGTAGAAGTTTTGCTACTCCAAAGGCAGCACGCTCAGGATTATTGCCAAGACCCACTACTGCCCATGTCTTTAATGCAAGGACAGCATCAATTGTTTCTTTGGTATTAATCAGTACGCCCCAATGCGTGGAACTTCCACCCAGCGTTGCGCCATAAGGTGCGATCGAGCATGTTGCGCCCATCAATAATGATTTTGCTCTTAACTAATGAAGAGATAGCGGCAGGATCGATCTGGCGATACTCCTTCCATTCAGTCAAATGCAGAATCAAATCTGCATCTTTGATTGCATCCTCAATTACTTCTGCGTAATCAAGGCTAGGAAAACGTTTACGTGCGGGCTCGATCCCTTGTGGATCATGGACTACAACCTTTGCACCCGCTGCATGTAATTGCACAGAGATATCTAAAGCAGGGGAGTCGCGCACATCATCACTATCGGGCTTAAAGGTTGCACCTAAGACCGCGATTTTGTACTGAGTAAGATCTTGAGAAAGTTCTCCACGAACAACATCGATAACACGTTGGCGTGCTCGTAAGTTGATTGCATCAATTTCTCGTAAGAACTCAAGTGCTTGTTTAGCACCTAGCTCTTCGGCGCGAGCCATAAATGCGCGAATATCCTTTGGAAGACAGCCTCCACCAAAGCCAATACCTGCTTGCAAAAATCGGCTACCGATGCGTGGGTCATAACCAATAGCCTTTGCAAGCACCGTTACATCTCCACCGGCAGCTTCACATACTTCAGCCATTGCATTAATAAAAGAAATCTTCGTCGCAAGAAATGAGTTAGCAGCAACCTTTACGAGTTCAGATGTTGGTAAATCTGCTCGGACCCATGGAGTCCCTAAAGCAATTACTGGTGCATACACCTCTTTAAGAATTTCTTCTGCACGATCATTTGCAACGCCGATTACTAATCGATTTGGCGTCAAAGTATCTTCAACTGCAAAACCTTCACGAAGGAACTCAGGATTCCAAGCAAGATCTGCGTGCGGTGCAATTTTTGCAAGTTCGGCACGCAACGCTTGGGCTGTGCCAACTGGAACTGTAGATTTACCAACGACTAGCGATCCATCTTTTAGATATGGAGCGATCCCAGCTACAGCAGACTTTACATATGTTAGATCCGCAGCTAAACCATCTTTGACTTGCGGTGTTCCAACACAAACAAAGTGAACATCAGCATCTTTAACCGCCGAAAAATCAGTTGTAAAAGAGAGCCGACCTGTCTTCATCTCCTGCTCAAGAAGTGTGTCTAGTCCTGGTTCATAAAAAGGAAGCTTGCCACTTTGTAGCAGCGCCACTTTTTCTGGATCTGTATCTACGCCAATTACTGTAAAGCCTAGTGAGGACATACAAGCAGCATGGGTGGCTCCTAGATAACCGCAGCCAACAACCGAGAGAGTTAAAGTCATGTGGGGGAGTTTACTTCAGAGCCCCGCAAGGGTTTTCATCAGCGGTACGAGTCTTGAATTTATCGATCACAGTTGGAGTTGCCTTCTTACTAGAAGAGGCTGAAGGTGACGGGGTTACTTCATCAATCAGCGGCAAATCTTCACGTAAACGGTTGAAAAGATCAGGGGCTAATACTGGGTCCCAAGTAACAACAGAACCAACTCCGGGCACACGAGCATTGGTATTGCCTAAAGGAATAGTCAAGGTGCGCATTTTGCTAGGAGTGAGATTCTTCATCTGCTTTGCAAGTGTCAAAAGATCACTCTGATTTAGCTCGGAATCTGTTTTGATTGTTGCGATTGCTGCATTGAAGAAATTAACAAGTTTGATTGGATTGAGCAGAACACCAGTGCTTGTTACTTTTCGTAGAACTGCTCCCATAAATTGTTGTTGACGTTGCATACGTCCAAGGTCGCCCATCCCATCAAAATCACGGGTGCGAACATACTTAAGAGACTCAACACCATCAAGTGTGTGAACACCTGCTGCCAAAACTAAGTGGCTACCTGGATCATCAATATCTTTCTTAGTACACACTTCAATTCCGCCAAGTGCATCAACCATTCCCGCAAATCCGGCAAAACCAATTTCGATGTAGTGATCCATACGGAGACCAGTTTCAT
>JGI25923J51411_1000159_pt1 | contig 10312 bp, 10 predicted proteins | sample LauGreFaBDMM15SN_2_FD_51411 | JGI IMG/M metagenome (IMG submission 51411) | reverse complement strand
GTCTTTTTTTTCTTAAGAATATTCCTAAGCGCAAGAGGCGGAGGTTTGTCAGTGAATAACTGATCAATGCTTTCAAAGTCGCCCACCAAGACAGAAGCACTTCTGCCAAATTTGCTGTGATCAACGACCAGTATGCGTTTTCGAGATCCTTTAATCATTGATCTAACAATGGCAGCTTCATTTTCATAGTAATCAAGTAGCTGCCCATCGTGATCAATGCCTCCAATGCTAAATACACAGAAATCTGGACGGTAATTGGCAACAGTTTCCATGGCAATGGAGCCCGAAGTACCAAAGTTTCTAGACTCTAAACGGCCACCTATAACGATTACTTCAAAACCCGGTTGCTTTGAAAGTATCTGTGCTGCTTCAAGATTATTTGTGATGATCTTGAGTCCTGATCGCACACATAAAGCTTTAGCCACAGAAATCATCGTTGTACCAAGTGAGATAAAAACTGAACTTCTGTCCGTAACAGCCTCTGCGACAGCTTTTCCCAGGTTTGCTTTGACCCGGGCAAAATCAGAGCGCCTTGAGTCAAAGTCGGTATTGATAACGCTAGAAGGAATGGAGGCGCCACCATGATGCCGCACCAGACGCCCTTCATCAGCTAACGCATTTAAATCGAACCGGATAGTCTGTGGTGTAACTTTAAAATTACTGACCAATTTCTCAATTGGCATATAGCCAGAGTTTTTGACTAATTCAAATATTTTTCTGCGACGTTCATTTAGCGACATAAAAACTTGAAAATGAATTAGTTAACATTGAATCAGCGTCTGGCATAAAAATATCGCCCCCGTAAGCAGGATGCTTGNTCCAAGGCAATGCCAACTTATCTGTCAATTCATTGATCTGGTTAACATACTTAACAGAGTCTTGAATCAACACCTCATTAAGTAACGCAAAATTGGGGAATTTCTCAAATGCAGCTTGCCATATTGCCCGGCCACACAGATAACCACTGGCATTGGCTCTATACGCGTACGTTAGGGAGTGTATAAAGTCAGTGGGACCAGCAGCCGCGCTTAGCAATACCCATGGCTTTGAAGTTAATTGACTCAGCTGATCAAATGATTTTTGATAGGCAGCCGCAGCAGGGCCATGTGGATCGGGTACAGAATTAATTTGAGCAGGCGGCTCGAGTTTATAAATATCAACGCCAAATTCAAGACTAGAAAAATCTCGCAATGAATCTTGAACGAGCTTTGAACGAGATCGTTCTAAAAAACCGNGCTCGTCNGAAGCCAATGGATAGACCAAAAGTTCTAGTAACAAGACTTTGTCATATTTTCTGCATTCATCACCAACTTGTTTGACCAGTCTTTGCTGATGCTCGTTAACAGAATGATGTGCATCTGGTCGGTACCAAATTAGTAACTTGACAGCATCGCCACCAATTTTCGATATTTTTTCAACGGACCAGTCAGGTATTAATTTTGATTTTCTTCCACCCGCATTTTCATCAGTCACATGGTCCTCAACTGCCAGAATCAATCCTTTTGCTGGTGACAACTCATGTACGCCGTAAGGATATGCGTAGTTCGGGTCTAACAGCATGGCAGAAGAGTATGGTGATAGATGTTTTATGACAGAGATCTTGATGTCCGATAAATCTTTGAAAGACGCTTCTTTCAACCCTCTTTTTTGAGCCACAGGCCCCATCAAAGGCGTTCTTTGGTCTATTGCAATCATTTTCCAACGACCGTTGGCATCAGCCAAACGCCTCATGCCCCATAATTTTCCTGGGCTTAATTTCAGCATGATGAGTTTCCTAATAAGTGCATAACTTCGCTATGAGTTGGCAATTGTTGCCAACCACCAGCCTTAGAACATCTAAGCGTAGCAGCAGCGCTAGCGTACCTTGCTGCATCCATCCAAGTAATTCCACGGCTTAAAGCCAGTGCATATGCACCATGAAAGACGTCACCCGCTCCGTTCGTATCAATAGGGATAATTTTTGGCGCTAAAAATTCATGAATTTTGTCGTTGTCCAAAAAAAGACTACCCTTATCTCCAAGTGTGACCCCGATAACGCCATCGGTAAATTGAGAAGCAAAACGCAAGCCCTCACCAAGCTCTAAACCTTCAGTGAATAAAGCCAATCCACGTTCTGAAAAAATGACATGATTGGCCAAAGGAACTAACTCCTTTAAAGCAGCAATATCACCTGCATCAGCATCTAAAACACGTGGGATATTCAAATTTTTAGCTGCAAGAAAGAGTTTTTTGGCTCCTTCAACCCAACGAAAGTCTGCATGAACAGCGCTTACGTCTTTAAGACGATCAAGTTCAAGCCAGTCAGCTGACGATTCAAGTCTCCCTGGGTATACCGCAAGCATTCGCTCACCGGCGCCATCAACAATNACAGCGGATATAGGAGATTGTGCGTTCTGTGTTTTTTTAACCTTTGTCGAAACGCCACGCAAATTAAATGCTTCGATTGCATTTCTGCCAATTTCATCGTCACCTACACGACCCCAAAATTCAACGTTACCACCTAATGCGGCAATAGCTGCTGCTGCTGTTGCCGCCATACCACCGAATTTATCTTCGTAAGATTCTGCTGTTATTTTTTGAGGCGCAGAAGGGATCTGCTTGACGTAAAAAACAATGTCTTTCACAACCATGCCCAAACAAATGATTCGGGTCATGAAATCCTTAAACCATTTTCAGAATTGAACAAGTGTTGTTCTGTCAAATTCCACGACAAACCAACTTCATCATTCAAATTAAGTTCTGAATCCCCAATCACGCGTACTATCAATTTTTCTTGGCCAATTAGAACAGTCAATAAAGTATCAGAACCAAGAGGTTCAATAAGAAAGATATTTCCAATAAGAAATCCTGAATCAACACCTTTTGTAATTTGTAATTTTTCGGGCCTGATACCTAAAACAGCAGGGCCCACATATTCTTGAGTGAATTCCAGTTTTTTACCATTCAGCAAATCAAGATGCGTCTTATCCAATTTGACAGGAATAAAGTTCATTGGTGGAGAACCCAAAAAGCCGGCTACAAAATGCGAAATAGGTTTGTGATAAAGCTCTAAAGGTGTACCAACTTGTTCGATATTTCCTTTATTCAAAACAACGATTCGATCCGCCATTGTCATTGCTTCAACCTGATCGTGCGTTACGTAAACAGAGGTTGTTTTAAGTCTTTGATGTAAGGCTTTAATTTCAGAACGCATATCAACTCGAAGTTTTGCATCAAGATTAGAAAGCGGTTCATCAAACAAAAATACTTGAGGATTTCTGACAATTGCACGTCCCATTGCTACTCGTTGTCTTTGCCCCCCTGACAGTTCCTTTGGCTTTCTTTCAAGCAGATGCTCAATTTGCAAAATTGAAGCTGCCTTATGGATGCTTTTTTCAACCTCTTGTGAATCGAAGCCGCGCATTTTCAATCCAAAACCCATATTTTTTCTCACGGACATATGGGGGTACAAGGCGTAGTCTTGAAAAACCATCGCAATATCGCGCTTACTTGGGTGCAAGTCATTCACAAGTTTTTCGTTGATGAAAATTTGTCCTTGATCAAAACTTTCTAAACCAGCAATCATTCTTAAAAGAGTAGACTTCCCGCAACCAGAAGGCCCCACAAAGACCAAAAATTCACCATCACGAATTTCAACGCTAAGGTCATGAATTACATGCACGTCGCCATAACTTTTTTTAACATTTTTTATTAAAACACCAGTCATAAAGGTCTCATTCTTGAAAGTTTAGTTGTGGCTTTATCCGACTGCCTGCTGCGAACTCTACAAATAGCTCAGAAAGTTGATCAAGTGAAACTTGAGCATCAACCATTGTTTCAAATTTACTTTTATTTCTTCTTAGAATTTGAATGTTGTCCTCATACTCATTGATTGGGAAATAAAACGAACGTATGTAGTAAAAATCTTTTCTTCGAATTGCTTTAGTTTCCTCAATCTTCCAAGAGTCTGCCTCACCCAGCTGAACAACTGCCCCATTTGGTTTGACCATTTCCAAGGCCATTTGCCTACCAGAATCACGCCCGCTGCATTCAAGTACAAGGTCGTACAAAGCCGGTTTTTTATCTGCAACCAAAGCATGTGCGCCAAGAGACTCTGCAAATTCAAGTCTTAATGGGTTTGGATCAAAAACGCAAATATCGGAAAATCCGGAATCCTGCAAAACCAAAATGCCGCCTAAACCAATAGGCCCTGCACCAAGCACTAAGGCCTTTCCTTCACTTGCAATTTTTTTCGCCAATCGAATGCCGTGTGCTGCGGTTCCTATTGTGTCCAGAAGCAAAGGCGCCAAATGCGTCGGTATGTCTTGTGGAACAGGTAGCAAGCACTGTTCAGGAACTGCCAAAAATTCTGCGTAACCACCTGCACGTTGCCAACCAATTAGTTCGCTTGCATTTCGACATAAATTCGTATGACCGGCTAAACATTCGTCACACTTGCCACACCAAACTGGAATATAAGCAAGGCATCTAGCTTTATAGAGGGGGTGGTTCTTACTTTCAACTACTCCAACTATTTCATGGCCCGGCGTAACTGGCCATCCATTCCGCCATGGGCGTAAATCACTTCCACACAAAGAGCAAGCGGAAACTCGCAGCAGGACTTCATTNTTTTCAATCACTGGCATTTCTGCTGTGACGATTGAAATATTGCCTTCAGGGTTAAATTTGGCAACTCTCATTTCTTATCCCTTGACAGCGCCGAAAGAAAGCCCTGCCACCAATTTTCTTTGAATTAGAAATGTCAAGATGATTGGGGGAAGTGCAATAACTGTTGCAGCCGCCATGAGTGCCCCCCAGTTGGTAACGCCCTCTCCAATAAAATTAAACGACGCAACAATTGCNGTCTTTGAACTAATTCCTGAAAGAGCCAAAGCAAAAAGAAAATAATTCCAAGAGAAAATAAANGACAAAATAATTGCAACAATTAATCCTGGCATAACGATTGGTAGGGCTATCAAAGTTAAGATTTTTAAACTACTACAACCATCAATTTGNGCACTCTCTGTTAACTCTCTTGGCAANCCATCAAAATGTGGCAACATTGTCCACAACGCAATTGGCAAAGTTATCACCGCATGAGTGATGATCAGAGCTGCATGCGTGCCTGACAGCCCAACGTTTGAAAACATGATGAACCAGGGAAGTAGGAACAAAGTCCCAGGCGCCATTCTTGCGAAAAGAGTAAGGGTGGCTGGCCAAGTCATGCGATGCCAAGATATGGCATAAGCAGCTGGAAGCGCTAGTAATAAGCCGAGTACTGTTGAACCGCCAGCAACATAAAAACTATTTAAAGTGTTTTCTAAAAAATCTGTTCTTGTGAAAAGGTGCTGATAATTTTCCAATGTTGGCGTGAAAAATAGTTCAGGTGGGTATTTTGTAATTTCAGTTCGGTTTTTGAAACTTGCAAGAATCATCCAAGCAATAGGCGCAAAAAGAACGATGCAAAGCACGATCACTTGGAGTGACATTAAATATCGCATCAGCGTTTTCATTACCAAGTCACCTTCTTTCGAAATTGAGAAAACACCAGCACAACTCCAAACACAATTGTGCTAAGAGTAATCATCAGTGCTGCTGCATAGCCAATGTCTGTAAATTCAAATGCTTTTCGATAAGCATAGATATTCAATGTTGATGAAGCATAGCCAGGACCGCCTTGAGTAGTGATATAGATAACATCAAAGAACCTGAGTAAATCTACGCTTCTAAGTACGGCAGCCGTCAAAATAGTGGGGCCCAACAAAGGCAGCGTAATGTAAATAAACTCCCGCCAACCGGTGGCACCATCAATGGCTGCAGCTTCGTATATCTTGGTGGGAAGCGATTGAAGTCCGCCTAGAACGATTAATGCGACAAAAGGTGTCCATTGCCAAGTGTCAATCAATACAACGGTGTAGATCACATAGTCAGTTGACGCTAAAAATAGACTTGTAGGAAGGTTTGCCGCTTTAAGCAAGTAATTGGCAACCCCCATCCCCGGATCAAGTATCACAATTGACATCATGCCAATCACGACCGGGGGGAGCATGAAAGGCGACACCATGACAGTTCTGACCAAACCCCTCATAAGTTGCACTCTGTGCAAAAGCATACCCAGTCCAACGCCAAGGATAAGTTGCAGAATGAGCGCTGTGATGTACAGAATAAATGTTAATTTAATCCCGTTCCAAAATTGCTCATCTTGAATCAATGCTGTGTAATTTCCAATTCCAATGAATTTAACAGCTTGACCTATTCTGTAATCTTGAAGGCTCAACCAAAATGCATACCCAAATGGGAAGATGACCATCAGGACTACAAAAATCACAGCGGGCAGCATTAACCCATGGAGTGATGCTGCGCGCTGTGCCTTCATTTTGTGATTACTGAAGTTTTGCAAGNTCTACATCAACTTGACACATCGTATCTTTCGCGTTTCCTTGGCCAAGGAATATCTTTTGGATACCACCACCCACCAATTCTCGCGCCTCAACAACGCGACTGGTAGGAGGATAGGAAATTGCCGTTCCTGTTTTACTGATTTCAATTAAAGAATTTGCCCAAGACTGACGAATTGGAAGTTCTGTAGTCCAAGTTTTAAAGTCTGGGCCATTGAAGACGGAGGTTCTTGGTGGTGCTACACCGTTTTTAACCAGTCGTGCTTCCATTTCCGCGCTGGTTGCCCATTGCAGAAAATACCAAGCAGCGTCTTTTTTGGTTGAAAAATTTGAGACAGAAACACCCCATCCAAACACAATTGGTTTTGAAATTCCGGTCGCCTTACCTTTGGGCAAAACCTTCACTCCAATGTCTTGATCACGTCCTGGGAACTTCATAATGTTGGCAAACTCATTAGAAGACTCATGAGTCATAGCCAGTTTGCCCTGCCCTAGCATTTCAATGACTTGAGTGAATGTATGATTTGCAGCACCAGGGGGGCCATAATCTTTAAGCATATTGGCATACAACTCTGCGCCCTTGACACTGTTGGCGCTACACAAACTGGGCTTGCCATCTGAGCCCGAAAAATTTCCACCACTGTTGTATATAAAGCTCGATACCGCATATGAAATTGCACCACGAATACCGCGTGCCGCCCAAACAACTGCATCACCTTTAGCTGGACATGCTTTTAATTTTGCAGCGGCTTCTGGCAAATCTTCAAGAAACATTGGCTCAGCCACATTGCATTTTTGGAAAATACTTTTATTCCAATAAAAAAGAGGGCCTTCTAGATTGATAGGCAATCCAACCAATTTTCCACCAATTGTTTCTGCATTACGCAAGCCTTCACCAAAATCATTGAAGTTAAAATCTGGTGCAGTTGAAGCAGAAGAGTTCAGCAAAGGCGTTAGATTTGCATACCATCCGGCTTGATCGTAAATTGCGCCTTCACGAAATTTCAATGACATGAACACATCTACATCACTAGATTTAGCTTGCATCATGGTATTGAGCCTAGCTCGAAATTGTTCCTCATTGAAGATTTCAACTCTCAGTCTAATTCCAGTCTTTGCAGCAAAGTCACCTGACATGTCCTTGATCGCTTGAGACCACGGATGGTTATTCAGTAACAAATTGAGCGTTTGCCCATCATGTTTTTTCCAATTGAAAGCTTGCGCCATTGCTGCTCCACTGCTGAGCAGTAATGCGGCGGCTGAAGCCAATACAGTTAATGCATTTCTCATACTTGTCTCCTTTTATTCAAAATTTCACTTACACAATTTACCTATCAAGAAGCGGTATAGCCACCATCCACAGGAATGGTTACCCCATTAATAAGATTTGATGCTGGGGAAGCAAGAAAAATTGCAGTTCCCGCTAACTCCTCTGGATCGGCCCATCTTTTATTGGGCAAACGATTCATCAACTTCTCATTAAATTCTGGATTTTCTCTGCCACCACGACTGATTTCGGTTGCAATCCATCCTGGCGCAATCGCATTGACACGAATTCCGTCTTCAGCATAGGCAAGAGCTAATGATTTTGTCAGTCCAACAATTGCAGTCTTTGCTGATGCATAAGCTGGAACCTGTGGTGCTCCAAAATAGCTGTACATCGAGGCGATGTTGATGATGCAGCCTTTGGTTGCTTTTAGATGTGGCCTGAAGGCTGCGGCTAATCGAACATTTCCAAACAAGTGAATATCGACAATATTTCGAAATACTTCTGGTTTGTGCTCCTCCCAGCGAATCAATTTGCCAGCGCAGTGAATAAGCACATCTAGTTTGCCTATCTTTTTTGCAATGGCCTCAACTGCTTCATCGCTGGTGACGTCCAATTGTTCATAACGGGCGCCGGCCATAACTAAATCATCAGGAGGGGGNTTTAAATCCGTAACCGTAACTTGAGCGCCATTCAACAAAAAAGCTTTTGCGAATGCACTTCCGATTCCTCCACACCCCCCACTGATTAACACGTGCATGCCGGTCACCGAGAAACTTAAAGGATTCATACTGCTCTCTAATGTTGATTGGATTCATCAGACTTTATGCGTCATGTTTCGTTTTCGCAAGTCAATTTTCGAGTTCGAAACATGAGGATTACCCTAACTATTTCACAAACTTCCGGACTCTGGACGCTCAAATGCTAGTCAGATCAATTGCCAAGTATCAATCGGCTCCATTGGCTTGCAAGTTGCGGCGAAGAAGCAGCAATACGACGAGACTCATGCCAGATCAAGTCATCCATTGTGAAAACATGTCCACCGGCCTCCCTAATTAAGAGCACGCCAGCAGCTGCATCCCAGCTACCCATGTCATGAGACCAAAATACATCGATCCTGCCTGACGCTAGGTATGCAAGTTCCAGCGCCATGCTGCCCGAGCGGCGAACACCAGAGAGCGTGGACACAACTCGTTCAAACTGTATCAAGTAATCCGGCATTGATGCAGCTGAGGGCTTTGGAAATACTGTGGAAGCAATAGCCAGTTGTAAACGCTCTGTGTTAGCAATTTTTATAGGCTTTCCATTCAATGTGGCGCCTTGATCAACTGCCGCACTGAAGACTTCTTGACGGCAGGGATCAACAATACACGCGGCAATAGGCTCGCCCTTCGCCAGCAGCGCAATGGACACGCTGTACTGTGGGTAGCCACGTAGGAAATTCATGCTGCCATCTATCGGGTCGATAACCCAAAGTAAGTCATCTGTCACCTGCGAATTGGCACTTTCCTCGCCCAGGAATCCATGTTCTGGATATTGTTCGGCAATGCGTGCCTTGAGGTGCTCTTCTATCTGGCGGTCCAGTTCACTTGACCAGTCGCCGGCCGACTTGAATTCGATGACATGGTACTGATCAGCCGCATGTTGGATCATGTGGGCAGCTTCGAGAGCCAAGGTCTTCGCGAAATCTCTGGCATGTCCAGCAAGGTCGATCATTTCATTTCTCGCATTCGTGAGACGTAATCAAAGCTCTGAGTGTCCACAATAGAAGTCCGAAATTCAGCAGGTTTCCGATCAAAGGTGTGCGCTACACGGTCAATGCGCAAAATAGGCGTAGACTCATTCAGGTCAAGCAATCGTGCACTGTCAGCCATGATCAACTCGGCACGAACCCTTTCATCTGCTTCCACAATCGTAACTCCAAATTCGGCTTGATAGTATCCATAAATGGTCGTGGCTCGTGCAGTGAAGGCTGCTTGATTTAGACCCGGGAACATTGCCTCAGAGATGATAATTTTGTCGTGGATTACAGGTTTGCCTTGCAGGTGTAAGACGTTTTCGATGCGAAACACCGATTGATTGCCATGCAGTCCGAGTGCTTGAGCTTCCAATTGGGTGGCGCGGGACTTGGAAAATTTGTGTAGCAGGACTTCGGGGAATTCACTGGCACCATCTCGAGGTACTATTTTAAAAAACTGGAACATGAAACGTTCTCGATCGAGCTTGCCAACAAAGGTGCCACGTCCCTGCTGACGCAAGAGCACGTGCTCAGCCACCAATTCGTCCACAGCGCGCCGGACGGTGCCAACCGAAACCTGAAAGCGTTGAGCCAAATCTTTTTCGTTTGGCAGGGCCGCACCTGGTGCCGCAGAACCGCACTGGATGTCGTTGATCAGCTGCCGTTTGACTTGGCGATAAAGCATGCAGAAAGTCTTTCAAAAGTACAAATAAGAAAAGCCCTAGAAAGACTGGCATCAACTATCTGATGGCCACTGGAGTGGCGGCTTGGTACGTTGGTCAAGCTTCAAAAGCACTACACTGCTAGCCGTAGCGGTGACCACCATCGGCACCCAGGAGCATGTGTTTGCAGTTTGATGCTCATTTGACCCACGACCTGATCTGAACGGCCCTTCAGCATAAAGCGCGAATCGTGTCTAGCACCTTCTGA
>JGI25923J51411_1000150_pt1 | contig 10506 bp, 9 predicted proteins | sample LauGreFaBDMM15SN_2_FD_51411 | JGI IMG/M metagenome (IMG submission 51411) | reverse complement strand
GTTTTAATTCCATGGCAGAGCGCTGTTTACGTGCAATCTTGCAAACTTATTAAAACATGGGGGATATTAGACTTTATAGGTAGTATCCATTAGTGAAAAATGCGCAAAACCTAGAGCCGTATGGCTCCTACTTAGATGTTTATTCAATCTGAATTGGACCATGAACTCCTGATTTAACTGAAAACAGGGATGGGTAGGAGGTATCCATCACTTAATGAATCTTTTCAATTAAATTAAAGTTAGGCATGAGCTCAGAAAGTTGCCCGCTGTGGACCAAGGTGCTAGCTGCCTCAATATCAGGCGATAGCCAACGATCTTGATCCATGAATGAAACATGGCGCCTCAAAATAGTCATCGCATTTTCTAAGGCATCTGAGGATTGCAAAGGCCTCAGAAACTCAATACCCTGAGCTGCGGCCAGCCATTCAATGCTGAGGATGTAAGCTGTATTGCGAACCATACTCTGTAGACGTCTAGCTGCAAATGTTGCCATGCTGACATGATCTTCTTGGTTGGCGCTGGTAGGTAAGCTGTCAACGCTGGCAGGGTGAGCCAGTGACTTATTCTCAGAAGCCAATGATGCTGCTGTAACGTGAGCAATCATGAAGCCGCTATTCAGCCCAGCATCTTTTGTTAAGAAGGGGGGCAACTGGGACACGTTGCTGTCGATCAGCATGGCAATACGTCTTTCAGCGATTGCGCCAACTTCTGCAATGGCCAAAGCTAGGCCATCCGCAGCCAATGCAACAGGCTCCGCGTGAAAGTTGCCACCTGACAACATAACGCCTTCTTTGGCAAAGACAAGTGGGTTGTCTGTGACGGCGTTGGCTTCGATTATTAAGATTCGCATTGCATGATTGATTTGATCAAGGCATGCGCCGACCACTTGGGGCTGGCATCTGAGGCAATAGGGGTCTTGAACTCGATCATCGCCTTCACGGTGTGAGTTTCTTATTTCGCTGCCGATCAGTAGATTTCGATAAACCTGGGCAACTTTGATTTGCCCAAGTTGTCCTCGCAATTCGTGAATGCGGGCATCAAAAGGCCCATCACTTCCCCGTGCAGCATCGATTGTTAAGGCTCCAATTACCAAGCCTGCTTTGAAGACGGGTTCAAAACTAAAAAGAGCGTGCAATGCCAAAGCCGTAGATGTCTGGGTGCCGTTGATGAGGGCCAAACCTTCCTTTGCTTCTAAAGTTAAAGGTGCAATACCTGCTTCTTTTAAGGCTTCAAGGGCTGGTATTTTAATGCCACTCACCCATATATAGCCTTCGCCAAGTAANGACAATGTCATGTGCGCAAGCGGTGCTAAATCGCCAGATGCACCAACAGAGCCTTGTGATGGCACGTCAGGGACCAAGCCGGCATTGTGAACTGCTAAAAGTGTATCGATGACAATTTCTCTAACGCCGGAATAGCCGCGAGCCAAGCTGGCTGCTTTGGTGGCCATCATGAGTCGAATGATGGGTGCAGAGAGTGGCTCTCCTACACCGACGCTGTGTGATCGAATTAAATTCAGCTGCAAGGTATGCAGTTGCTCTTTGTTGATACGCTGGTTGGCCAGCTTGCCAAACCCAGTGTTCACGCCATAGACGGGCGTATCACCATTAGCGTAAGCCTCAACCAAAGCTTGACTCTTGCGAATATCAGATCTGCAACTCTCTGGCAAAGCAATGAACTGCTGTTCTTGATGAATCAACTTCAACTGCGCAAGCGTCATGAGCCCTGGCGCCAAGACCAGCGGATGGCGAGCAGATAAAATCATTTGGAATCCTTCAAGGCAAAAATGTATTCGCCGCCAGTTTTAACTAAGAAAGTCCGCTAGCTCGCCTAACTTCAATTCGAATTTCTTCAGTCAGTCTGGCCTTCAGCTCTGAAAATGCAGGTGAAGTTTTGACTGAGTAATGACGAGGGTAGGGCAACTCAATTGGCAAGTCGCATTTAATGCGACCTGGCCGTGCACTCATCACCATGACTCGATTACCCATGAAAATGGCCTCATCGATATCGTGGGTGACAAACAAAACTGTTTTTCTCTCAGATTGCCAGATGTCTTGAAGTAACTCTTGCATCAATTCGCGTGTTTGATGGTCTAGTGCACCAAAAGGCTCATCCATTAGCAAAATGCGTGGGTTGTTTGCTAAGGCTCGCGCCAAGGCCGTTCGTTGCTGCATACCACCTGACAGCTGCTTGGGAAAATGATTTGCAAAATCCTGCAGTCCAACTTGCTTTANAAATTTGTGCGCAATGTCATGTTGTTCAGCCAAGGGCAAGCCCTTTTCGCGCAAACCAAAACAAACATTTTCTAAAACGTTGAGCCATGGAAAGAGGGTGTAGCTTTGAAACACCATGCCGCGATCGGCACCAGGACCCGTGACCTGAACGCCTTCAAGTTTTATTTCACCCGAGGACGGTGTGTCAAGTCCGGCAACCATGCGCAGTAATGTTGATTTACCGCAGCCTGAAGGTCCCAAGATGGTGATGAAGTCATTTTCGTCAACACTTAGGTCGGTAGCGGTCAGCGCTTGCGTGACTGCGCCATGTGTGCTGAATGTTTTGCTAACTTGCGAGATTTGAAGAATGGACATTATTAACTTAAACGTGCCCACGGAAAGAGCCATCGGTTGAAGGTTTTGAAAGCAATGTCGGTGACNAAACCGATCAAGCCAATGACGATGATTCCAAAAATAATTTGATCAGTGGCCATCAAAGCTTGGCTGTCGGTGATCATGTGGCCAATGCCATTTGAGGCGCCAATCAACTCGGCCACAATGACATAGGTCCATGCCCAACCTAAAACCATTCTCAGGATTTCGGCCAACTCGGGAGATGCACTTGGCAACAGAACACGTGTCACCACACCACTGTCCTTGGCGCCCAGTGTGTAGGCAGCTTCTACCAAGTCACGCCTTGTATTGCCCACAGATACGGCAATCATGAGGATCAATTGGAAAAATGAACCAATAAAAATGACGGCTAATTTTTGCGCTTCTCCAATACCTGCCCACAAAATCAAGAGCGGAATAAACGCAGAAGCAGGCAAGTACCTTGCAAAGCTGACGAAAGGCTCTAAAAGGGCTTCAATGGGTTTGTAGGCACCCATTAAAATTCCAATTGGTATTGCAAAAATGGCCGCAATAAAAAAACCCCCCAACACTCGCCAAACAGTCATGCCAATGTCAAAACCAAAACCTTGGTTGACCAGGAGATCAAATCCCGATCGAACCATGGTGATGGGGTCGGCCAAAAATGTTTTTGAAACATAGCCGCCCAAGGTGGCAAATGCCCACACTGCAAAGAACAAGACAAAGAATGAAATGCCCAACGCCACTTTGGCGCCGGGTGATACAGGTTGCAGTGGCCGCATTGTGATTACTTGATGAAGCGGGTATCAGCCAATTTACTCATGTCTGGTAATTGCTTGATGATGCCAACTTCCAAAAGTAAATCTGCAGCTTCTTTGCTAAATTGAGCATGCTCGCCGCTGAAGAATTTCAGATTCGCTGCACGATCTTGCCAACGCAAATATTTTTGNCTGGCTTCAAATGCCTCGCCTGATTGTTTGACATCAGCNCCCATGATCTCAAAGCTCCTTTTAGGTTCTTTGCTGATCATTTCAATGGCTTCAAAGTAGCTGTCTGCGATGGCTTTTGCGGCTTTCGGATTGTCAGCCAAGAATTTGGGAACACAACCAAATGTGTCCATGATCATAGGATAGTCAAGTGTTGTTGCAATGATCTTGCCAGCTTCGGGTTTTGCACGCACTGCGCTCAAGTAAGGTTCGTATGTCAAGGCTGCATCAATGCCTGCATTGCCCGCAATCATGGCATTTGCCGCAGCTTGGGGCTCTAGGTTCACTATCTTGACATCTTTGGTGGTCATGCCGTTTTTCTTCAACATCCAAGCTAGCGTAAAGTAGGGTGCTGTACCAGGCGCACTGGCTGCAACTGTTTTACCCTTTAAGTCTGTAATTTTGGTAATGTCGTTTTTTACAACCATGCCATCGGCGCCAAAGCTCTTATCGAGCTGGAAAATTTGAGTTGTTGCAACGCCGTTTGCATTCCATGCAATCCAGGTTTCAACGGTGGTTGCTGCGCATTGCACATCGCCTGAGGCTAAGACCAAGTGGCGATCTTTTTGCGGCACTTTTCTCAAGGTGACATCAAGGCCATTTTTCTTGAAAATGCCTGCTTCTTTGGCCAACGTGAGGGGCGCAAATCCTGTCCATCCAGACAGCGCAATGCTCACTTTGGTTTCTTGCGCAAATGCGACGCAGCTTAGGGTTGAGGCCAAAGCTAAGGCAACGAAATGTTTCATACGAACTCCTTGGTTAATAAAGTTAAAGTTAAAAAATACAGCGTGAAAAATCGAATCAAGACATCATGGGCAATTGCAAATTGTTTAGCTTTGCGGATTCTTTGGCCAAGTCATAACCTGCATCAGCATGCCGCATCACACCTGTAGCGGGATCGTTGAAAAGTACTCTAGATAGCTTTTCATCGGCTGCTAGAGTGCCATCACAAACAATGACCACGCCTGAGTGTTGCGAGTAACCCATGCCCACACCACCGCCATGGTGAATGCTGACCCAAGTGGCGCCGCTGGCTGTGTTCAGTAGCGCGTTCAGCAAAGGCCAATCACTGACGGCATCACTGCCATCCATCATGGCTTCGGTTTCGCGATTGGGCGATGCAACGGAACCACTGTCTAGATGGTCTCTGCCAATGACAATCGGACCTTTGAGCTCACCATTTCGGACCATTTCGTTAAAGGCCAATCCCGCCAAATGACGTTCACCCAATCCAATCCAGCAAATACGCGCTGGCAAACCTTGAAAGCTGATGCGCTCTTCNGCCATGTCNAGCCANCGGTGCAAGTTTTTATGATTGGGGAACAGCTCCTTCATCTTGGCGTCGGTTTTTAAAATATCCTCTGGGTCGCCACTCAGCGCAACCCAACGAAATGGGCCTATGCCTTGGCAAAACAAAGGACGAATGTAGGCGGGCACAAAGCCGGGATAGTCAAACGCGTTCTCGACACCAAAATCTTTGGCAACTTGCCTTAAGTTATTGCCGTAGTCGACAGTTGGAACGCCCATTTCATGAAAGGCTAACAACGCCTTCACGTGGATGGCGCATGACTTGCCTGCAGCTTGCGTAAGTGCCGCATGACGGCTCGGATCTTTTTGCGCCGCACGCCAGTCTTCAAGCGACCAACCAATCGGTAAGTAGCCATTGATGATGTCGTGTGCCGATGTTTGGTCTGTGACGATATCGGGGCGCATACCGCCTTGCTTGGCGATTGCAACCAGCTGGGGCAACAACTCAGCAGCGTTGCCACACAAGGCAATGGATACGGCTTCTTTGCGAGTCGTATGGTAAGCAATCATGTCCAGTGCCTCTTGAACTGTGGCCGCTTGCTTGTCTACGTATTTTGTTTTTAAGCGAAAATCAATGCTCGACTGTTGACATTCAATGTTGAGTGAACAAGCGCCGGCAAACGTAGCGGCCAAAGGCTGTGCACCGCCCATGCCACCAAGGCCAGCTGTCAAAATCCAGCGACCCGATAAATCACCATTGAAGTGTTGCCTGCCGGCTTCAACAAAGGTTTCATAGGTGCCTTGAACAATGCCTTGGCTACCAATGTAGATCCAGCTGCCTGCCGTCATTTGTCCATACATCATCAGACCAGCGCGGTCCAGTTCATTGAAATGCTCCCATGTGGCCCATTTGGGGACCAGATTGGAATTTGCCAATAGGACCCGAGGTGCGCCAGTGTGAGTTCTGAAAATNCCTACGGGTTTTCCCGACTGAATCAACAAGGTTTCATCGGGTTTAAGTGTTCGCAGCGAATCCAAAATGGCTTCGAAGCAGTCCCAATTTCTTGCAGCTTTGCCAATTCCGCCATAGACCACGAGTTCATCTGGGTTCTCAGCCACCTCAGGATCTAGATTGTTTTGAATCATTCGGTAAGCTGCTTCGATTTCCCAGTTGGCGCAACTGAGGGTCGGTCCGCGAGGTGCTCTAACAGGACGCGCTTGTCGATGCAAGCTGATAGGAATTGAAGGGGCGTTCATGGTTTTAAAAAGTGTCAATTTGAATGATGTGCAGTGAATCCTAGTTGTCTATACAACTTATGTCAATCGTAGTATTCTCTAGATCATGAATTTCGAAAAAGTGCCCATTTACGAGCAAGTCAAAGTTTTCATTTGCACCAAAATAAAGAAGGGCGAGTGGATAGCAGGTGACTCTGTGCCCAGTGAAAGTGCCCTCATGCACCAGTTCGGCGTGAGCCGCATGACAGTGAACCGCGCACTTCGAGAACTGATGGCGGAGGGTGTGGTTAGACGGGTTCAGGGGTCGGGCACTTTTGTGGCGGAAATTGACCAAGTCTCTTCAAAGCTTGAAATTCGAGACATTCAAGAGGAAATTAAAGAACGAGGTCATGTGCACGGCACAGAAATTATTTTTGTGGGGCAAACAAAAGCAAACAAGGCACTCGCAACTTGTTTTAATTTACCCGTCAAGAGTGTCCTTTTTCACACCATCATGGTTCATCTCGAAAATGGTGTGCCTCTTCAATTTGAGGATCGGTATGTCAACCCCCGCTTGGCGCCAGATTATTTGGCCGTAGACTTTTCAACAANCACACCCACACGTCACTTNTTAGATGTTGTACCTGTCACCAGTGCAGCCTATTCCATTGAAGCGGTCTTGCCAAATGAAACAGAAGCGCGGCATTTGAAAATTAAAACATCGCAACCGTGCTTGGTCATGGTGAGAACAACAGCGAGTTCAAATCAGGTGGCCTCTTTGGCGCGACTGATTTATCCGGCAAGCAGATACAGTTTTAAAGGTGCATTTCAATGACGCTGTTGAAAGATTGGCATCAGATTCGCCTCCAAGATGTCCCTGCCAGTCCTTGGAAAAATGGCGGAGGAACCACCCAATCGTTGATTTGTTGGCCCAGTCCTTCTCAATGGGTATTTCGCATGTCGGTGGCTCGCATAGACAGCGATGGGCCATTCTCTGAGTTTATGGGTGTAGAACGCTGGTTTGCTGTGCTTCGTGGCAACGGTGTCACATTGCAGTTTCCTGATCGACGAGTTGTTTTGGGTCATAAAGATCCCGCGCTCCAATTCTCTGGAGAGACAGCCTGTCAGTGTTCGTTGACCCGTGGGCCGACCTTGGATTTCAATTTAATGGTGCAAGGTATTTCTGCCAAGATGGCCAGAATTGACCGTTTGGCTTATGTAGGAAATTTCAAGTCCCAAACCACCTTGGCCATTTTTGTTGTTGAGGCCGGCGGGCATATTCAAATTAATCAACAGACACAAGAACTCAACACAGAGTCTTTGTATTGGATCACGCTTGACCAAGATGAACAGATTGAATTCATTGGCATGCATGTGATGTTGATTGAAATGGAGTGCTCAACATGAGTTTGACTATTTGGGAAAACGCTCGCGTTGCAACAATGCAGCAAGGCCAAGAGGCCAACTATGGACTCATTGAGGATGGTGCAATTGTTGTACAAGATGAGCGCTTGGCCTGGGTTGGCGGACGTGCTGATTTGCCATCTCATTACCGTCTCGGTGCCGTGGTACACGATTCACACAAGGCACTCATCACGCCTGGCTTGATTGATTGCCATACGCATTTGGTTTATGGCGGTCAGCGTGCCAATGAGTTTGAATTGCGTTTGAATGGCGCAAGCTATGAGGACATAGCCCGCGCTGGCGGCGGGATTAAATCAACGGTTCAGGCCACTCGAATGGCCACAGAGGCCGAGTTGTTGGCGTCTGCACAGAAACGATTGCAAAATTTAATGGCAGAAGGTGTGACCACGCTTGAAGTTAAGTCAGGTTATGGTTTATCCCTTGAGCATGAAGCCAAATGCTTGCGCGTTGCAAGGCAATTGGCACAACACAACCCTGTGCACATTNAGAATACTTTTCTAGGCGCNCATGCCGTGCCACCAGAATTTAAAGATGATTCAGAGGCCTATATCGATTCAGTGGTCGCCATGATGGCGCCTCTCAAAGCGCAGGGCTTAATTGATGCAGTTGACGCATTTTGTGATCGAATTGGCTTTACTTATGCACAAACAGAAAGAGTCTTTAAGGAGGCCCAACGCTTGAAGCTGCCTGTTAAGTTGCATGCTGAGCAATTGACAGACAGCCAAGGCGCCTCATTGGCTGCCGCTTACGGCGCCCTAAGCTGTGATCATTTGGAGTGGTTAAGCGAGGAGGGTGCAGCAGCCATGGCTCAGGCTGGAACTGTTGCAGTCTTATTGCCAGGGGCGTTCTATTTTCTTCGTGAAACCAAACTGCCCCCCATTGAAATTTTAAGGCGCCATCAAGTTCCCATGGCCATCTCTACCGANTCAAATCCAGGCAGTTCACCGTGCACATCTATCTTGCTCATGNTGAATATGGCTTGTACGTTGATGCGGTTGACACCACAAGAGGCGCTGGCGGGTGTGACCAGAATTGNAGCAAAAGCTTTAGGCATGAACGACAGAGGTGCCTTGGTTGCAGAGCAGCGTGCTGATTTTGCTTTATGGGAGGTTGATCATCCTTCCGAACTGGCCTATGCTTTTGGATCAAACCCCTGTTTATCAACGGTTTGGGGCGGCCAGCTTCGTGCAGTNCCTTCTGTANTTCATTCAAATTAAAAATGATGACACCTACTTTTAAATTGCACCAAGGTGTAGCGCCCGTACTTGTCAGCATGCCTCACTTAGGCACTGTATTGCCAGAGGAATTAAAGCCGAACTATGTGCCGCGCGCTCTTGAAATAGAAGACGCCGATTGGCATCTAGATTTGCTTTACGATTTTCTAAAAGCCATGGGTGCAAGTATTTTGACGCCGGTCTATTCTCGTTATGTGATTGATTTAAATCGTCCGCCCGATGATGCGCCCATGTACCCTGGTGCATCCAATACAGAACTCTGTCCTACTCGGTTTTTTACAGGCGAGCCTCTGTACAAGGTTGGTTGCGAGCCCGATTCTGCTGAGAAGTTGCGGCGCCGAGAAACCTACTGGCAACCGTATCACGGGGCTTTGGCTGGCGAATTAAAACGATTGAGGTCATTGCACTCAAATGTCCTTTTGTGGGACGCCCACAGTATTCGAAGCGAAATCCCTTGGTTGTTTGATGGCAAGTTGCCAGATTTAAACATTGGAACGGCCAATGGTTTGTCAGCAGACAATTCTGTGGGCCTTGCCGTGATGAGTGTCTGCGCCAACCAAGCAGCATTCACGAATGTGCTAAANGGCAGATTCAAGGGCGGCTACATCACACGACAATATGGAAGCCCCAAAACNGGTATTCACGCTGTGCAACTTGAAAAATGTCAGTCTGTTTACATGGCAGAGTTGCCGCCTTATGAGTACCGCCCTCAACTGGCGGTTAAAGTTCAGCCCCTGCTTNAAAAGATGGTGCTNGCTGCACTGAATCAAGTTAAATCATTGAGCCTATGAAATTTAAAGCTAATTTGGCTTGGGTCAACGGTACTTGGACCCCCAATGTTCTCTTGGAGTCCGATGAGCATGGGTTGTGGTCTCGTATAAAGTTAGATGCGACTGACATAGAGTCAGAGGGCGCTTTGAAACTGGGTTGTGTGTTGCCAGGTTTGGTAAATGCACACAGCCATGCTTTTCAAAGAGCAATTGCTGGCTTGACTGAATACAGTGAACAATCTGGCGATGATTTCTGGAGTTGGCGCGATCGAATGTACCGTGTTGCCTTAACCATTGGGCCTGATCATTTGGAGTCGATTGCCACGTGGCTTTACAGCGAGATGCTCAAGAGTGGCTATACCCATGTTTGCGAATTTCATTACTTGCACCGCAATCCAGATGGCGCTGAGTACGCCGACCCCTCTGAAATGACCTGGGCCTTGGTAAGAGCTGCAGATAAGACGGGGATTGGTTTGACGATGTTGCCAACCTTGTACATGAACCAAGGGTTGGGTCAGTCTGGTTTAAATTCGATGCAAAGAAGGTTTGCATCGACGCCAGAATCAATTTTGAATTTGCAGCAAGCGGTTGTGCGCCAAGCCAAATCCCGTTCAACGCAATTTAGCTTGAATGCGGGGGTGGCCATTCACTCATTAAGAGCCGTCGCGCCAACAGAAATTCAGAGTTTGACATCANACAGTGGCGCTGCACCTGTGCATATTCACATTGCCGAGCAAAGTAAAGAAGTGGCAGACTGCATAGCTCATACNGGTCTTCGGCCCGTTGAATGGTTGCTTGCAAATGCAAACCTAGATAAGCGCTGGAACTTGGTGCATGCGACTCACACATCTGTTTCGGAAATTCAGGGCATTCAAGCGCAGCAAGCTTCGGTGGTTATTTGTCCCACAACAGAGGCTAATTTAGGCGATGGATTCTTTGACCTTCCAGAGGCTCTGCGTCAATCTCTGTCATGGTCAATTGGAACGGACAGTCATGTCAATCGAAACTGGACAGAAGAGCTGCGACTTTTGGAATATGGTGC
>JGI25923J51411_1000145_pt1 | contig 10576 bp, 10 predicted proteins | sample LauGreFaBDMM15SN_2_FD_51411 | JGI IMG/M metagenome (IMG submission 51411) | reverse complement strand
CAAACCAACCCCTTGTGGGTGGCGCTGGCGTGGACAGCAGTGGGTATTCCACTGGTGTGGGGTATTTATCGCACGCTCTTGAGCGTGGGCAAATTTTTTAACTGATTGAGCCATGAATTCAACCCAAGCTTTGCCTGAACAGGCCCTTATTCAACAACTTGTGCAGCAACATGCAGATGAGCCAGGCGCGTTGCTGCCTTTGTTGCACGACATTCAAGACAAGCTTGGGTTTATTCCTGCAAGCAGTGTTGCAGCTATTGCCGAGGGGCTGAACCTGTCACGTGCGGAAGTGCATGGCGTCATCACTTATTACCACCACTTTCGTAGCACGGCACCTGGCAAGCACGTCATCCAAGTCTGCCGTGCTGAGGCTTGTCAGTCATGTGGGAGCGAAGAGCTCTGGTCCTTGGCAGAAAAACTGTTGGGCTGCAATGGTCATGAAACCAGTGCCAATGGCATGTACTCGCTCGAGCCTGTGTATTGCCTTGGACTGTGTGCCAGTTCGCCTGCGGTACAGATTGGCGACAAATTGCATTCACGTGTCAATCAAGCCAAATTAACCCGCTTGGTAAAGTCTTTGGAAAGCGTCGCATGAGTTTCACTGTTTTTGTTCCCTGCGACTCTGCTGCCTTGGCGGCCGGTGCAGACGAGGTCGTTGACGCTATTCACAAAGAGGCCGCTGCGCGTGGCTTGGCTATCGATGTGCAGCGCAACAGTTCACGCGGCATGTTTTGGCTTGAGCCTTTGGTTGAAGTAGTCACACCCCAAGGTCGTATTGGCTATGGCCCTGTGGCGTTTGAAGATGTGCCCTCACTTTTTTCGGCAGACTTTTTGAACGGCGGACAGCATCCCCTGTCCCTTGGCATCACAGATCAAATTCCCTATTTGGCCAAACAGCAACGTCTGACCTTTGCCCGCATGGGCATCACCCGTCCCTTGTCTTTGGACGATTACGCGGCCCATGGCGGTTGGGTGGGTTTGAAAAATACCGTGGCCATGGATGGTTCGGCAGTGGTGCAAGAAGTGCTGGACTCTGGCTTGCGTGGCCGCGGTGGCGCGGCTTTTCCTGCGGGCATCAAATGGCGCACGGTGCGTGGCACAACAGCAGCTCAAAAATACGTGGTCTGCAATGCCGATGAAGGTGACTCTGGCACCTTCTCGGACCGCATGACCATGGAGGGTGACCCCTATATGCTGATTGAGGGCATGGCTATTGCGGGTCTGGCAGTAGGCGCCACCAAAGGCTATATCTACATCCGCTCTGAATACCCGCACGGAATTGCCACTATGCAGACGGCCATTGCCATGGCCGAGTCAGCTGGCTACTTAGGCGCCAATGTTTTGGGCAGTGGCAAAGCTTTTCATTTGATCGTTCGCAAAGCTGCGGGTTCTTATGTGTGTGGCGAAGAAACCGCCATGCTCGAGAGCATTGAGGGCAAGCGCGGCATAGTTCGTGCCAAACCACCATTGCCAGCATTGGAAGGTTTGTTTGGTCAGCCTACAGTCATCAACAACGTGATTACCTTGGCCAGTGTGCCCATCATCATGGCCAAGGGTGCGGCCTTTTACAAAGACTTTGGCGTGGGTCGCTCCACTGGCACCCTGCCCTTTCAAATCGCTGGAAATATTTTGCAAGGCGGTTTGGTCGAGCGTGCTTTTGGTTTGACCTTGCGTGAACTCTTGATTGATTTTGGTGGTGGCAGCCGAAGCGGTCGACCCATCAAAGCGGTGCAAGTCGGTGGCCCTTTAGGTGCCTATGTGCCTGAGTCGCAATGGGATGTTCCTTTGGACTACGAAGCCTATGCCGCCATGGGTGCGGTGGTAGGCCACGGCGGTATTGTGGTGCATGACGACAGCGCCAATATGGCCAAGTTGGCCCGCTATGCCATGGAGTTTTGTGCCATAGAGAGTTGCGGCAAATGCACACCGTGTCGCATCGGCTCAACCCGCGGCATGGAAACCATAGACCGCATTGGCACTTCCAAAAACAAAGAACAACAAGTGCATTTGCTGCGTGACTTGTGCAACACCATGCTGCATGGCAGCCTGTGCGCCATGGGCGGCATGACGCCTTATCCGGTGTTGTCAGCTCTTAACCATTACCCCGCCGACTTTGGTTTGGAAACCAAAGAGGCTCAAGTCCTTTAAGGAAACACCATGTTGATGTACCTGAAACAAGAGCGAGACCACGGCACCCCTGCGCGTACCTCCCATGAAACCGTGCAACTTGAAATCGACGGCTACCAAGTGAATGTGCCCAAGGGCACCTCGCTCATGCGTGCCGCGGTGGAAGCTGGCATTCAAGTACCCAAACTCTGCGCGACTGACAGCTTGGAGCCTTTTGGTTCTTGCCGTTTGTGCTTGGTGGAAGTCGATGGTCGCAAAGGTTTCCCAGCTTCTTGCACCACGCCCGCTGAAGCTGGCATGGTGGTGCACACCCAAACTCCGAAGCTGCAAGACCTGCGCAAAGGCGTGATGGAGTTGTACATCTCCGACCATCCGCTGGATTGTCTGACCTGCAGCGCCAATGGCAACTGCGAGTTGCAAGACATGGCTGGCGTGACGGGTTTACGCAATGTGCGCTATGGCGTGGGTGAGGCTGCAGGTGCCCACCACTGCGACGCTCAAAAGGACGAGTCCAACCCCTATTTCACCTATGACGCCAGCAAGTGCATTGTGTGCAACCGCTGTGTGCGTGCTTGCGAAGAAACCCAAGGCACGTTTGCACTGACCATTTCAGGCCGAGGTTTTGAGAGCCGTGTCTCGCCCGGCCAAGACCAGCCTTTCATGGACAGCGAATGCGTGTCATGCGGTGCTTGCGTTGAAGCTTGCCCTACCGCTACCCTGCAAGAAAAATCCATCATTGAGCTGGGCCAACCCGAGCACAGCCTCATCACCACCTGTGCCTATTGCGGCGTAGGCTGCGGTTTCAAGGCCGAGATGAAGGGCAACACCGTGGTGCGCATGGTGCCTTGGAAAGATGGCAAGGCCAATGAAGGTCACTCCTGCGTGAAAGGCCGTTTTGCTTGGGGCTACGCCACCCACCAAGACCGCATCACCAAACCCATGATCCGCGCCAAGATCACCGACCCTTGGCAAGAGGTCAGCTGGGACGAAGCGCTCAACCATGCAGCCTCTGAGTTCAAGCGCATTCAAGCCAAGCATGGCAAAGATTCTGTGGGTGGCATCACCTCGTCACGCTGCACCAATGAAGAAACCTATCTTGTGCAAAAGTTGGTACGCGCCGCCTTTGGCACCAACAATGTGGACACTTGCGCCCGCGTTTGCCATTCGCCCACCGGCTATGGTTTGGGACTGACCTTTGGCACCTCGGCTGGCACGCAAACCTTTAAATCGGTGGAACACGCCGATGTCTTGTTGGTGATTGGCGCCAACCCTACCGATGCGCATCCCGTGTTTGCCTCTCGCATGAAGCGCCGACTGCGCAGTGGCGCCAAGCTCATCGTGGCCGACCCACGCCAAATTGACTTGGTCAGAAGCCCCCATGTGAAAGCCGAGCACCACTTGGCCTTGAAACCTGGCACCAATGTGGCCCTCATCAACTCGCTGGCCCATGTGGTGGTCACCGAGGGCTTGGTGGCAAAAGACTATGTAGCCTCGCGCTGCGACGACAAAAGCTTCAATGAATGGTGCGAGTTTGTTTCTAAGCCTGAAAATTCTCCCGAAGCATTTGAAGGAGTGACCGGCGTTCCTGCCTCAGAGGTGCGTGCTGCAGCGCGTATGTATGCAGCTGGACCCAACTCGGCCATTTACTACGGACTGGGTGTGACAGAACACTCACAAGGGTCCACCATGGTCATGGGTATTGCTAACTTGGCCATGGCCTGCGGCATGGTGGGTCGTGAAGGTGTGGGTGTGAACCCCTTGCGAGGACAAAACAATGTCCAAGGCGCTTGTGACATGGGCAGCTTCCCGCACGAGTTGCCTGGCTACCGCCATATCTCGGACACTACCACCCGCACGTTGTTTGAAGGCGCCTGGGGTGTGCATTTAAGCCCCGAGCCGGGCTTGCGCATTCCCAATATGTTTGACGCGGCCATGGAAGGTTCCTTCTTGGGCCTTTACTGTCAAGGCGAGGACATTGTGCAATCCGACCCCGACACCCAGCACGTGGCAGCCGCTTTATCGGCCATGGAGTGCATCGTGGTGCAAGACATTTTCCTGAACGAAACCGCCAAATACGCCCATGTGTTTTTGCCCGGTTCTTCTTTCTTGGAAAAAGATGGCACCTTCACCAATGCCGAGCGCCGCATCTCGCGGGTGCGCAAAGCCATGCCGCCCATGGCTGGTTTGGCTGACTGGGAAGTCACGGTCAAACTCGCCAAGGCGCTAGGCTATGAAATGAACTATGCGCACCCCGAAGATGTTATGAAAGAAATTGCTGCACTCACCCCCAGTTTTTCAGGTGTGAGCTACGCCAAAATTGACGAACACACCAGCTTGCAGTGGCCTTGCAATGCCGACACTCCCGAGGCTGGTATGGACATCATGCACATCAGCGGTTTTGTCCGCGGTAAAGGCAAATTCTTCCCAACGCAATATGTGGCTAGCCAAGAGAAAGTTACCCGCAAATTTCCGCTCTTGCTCACCACCGGCCGCATCTTGTCGCAGTACAACGTTGGTGCCCAAACACGGCGTACCGACAACAATCTGTGGCACGACGAAGACCGACTTGATATTCATCCGCATGATGCGCAAGAGCGCGGTATCAAGGACAACGACTGGGTAGGTATTGAGAGCCGCGCCGGGCGCACTGTTTTACGCGCACGCGTGTCCGAGGCCATGCAAGCTGGTGTGGTCTACACCACCTTCCACTTCCCCGAATCAGGTGCCAACGTCATTACCACCGACGCCTCGGACTGGGCGACCAACTGCCCCGAGTACAAAGTCACAGCGGTTCAAGTGGTGGCTGTGAGCCAGCCCTCCGAATGGCAACAAAACTACCAACGCTTCAATAAAGACCAACTCGGTTTGCTTGCCAAGGCACAGAATAAGACCGAAGACTTTGAGGTGGTTGGCAAGTGAACCAAGGTTCACCCGCTTCTTTGACTTTGGCTGAAGAAGTACCTGTTGCATTGGTCTTCAATGGCATCACCCATGCGGTGATGATGGCCAGCCCCAACGATTTGGAAGACTTTGCCTTGGGGTTTGCTTTCACAGAAGGATTGATCGAGAACCCTGCTCAACTTTTTGGTGTCGACCTTGTTTATCAAACCAATGGAATTGAATTGCAGTTGCAGGTTTCAGCGCAAACCGAGGCGAGGCTCAAAGAGCGCAGACGCAGCATGGCGGGTCGTACCGGTTGTGGTTTATGCGGCGCAGACAGTTTGGACCAAGTCAAATTGGCTCTGCCTCAAGCACACTCGCTGTCAATTGATGTTGATGCCATGCACAGAGCACATGCCCATATGCGAGCCTTGCAACCACTGAAACTTCAAACTGGCGCAACCCATGCCGCAGCTTGGTCTGACTTAGACGGTCACATCGTGTACCTGCGTGAAGATGTGGGTAGACACAATGCACTGGACAAACTGATCGGCGTCTTACTCAAGGCCGGTACCTCTATGACCCAAGGCTTTGTTTGTATCACCAGTCGAGCCAGTTTTGAGATGGTGCAAAAAACCGTCATGTCAGGCGCAGGCGTGTTAGCGGCAGTGTCCGCCCCCACCCGCTTGGCTGTAGAAATGGCCGAACAACACAATCTGGCTTTGGCTGGTTTGGTGCGCGGCAATACGTTCACCGCATACAGCCGCCCTTCTCGATTTACGACCTCTCAACCTATCGCGTTACAGGCTTAATATGCATTTAGAAAACCTTGTCTCTATGGCCAATCAAATTGGTCAATTTTTTTCCGCCTATCCCGATCGCCAAGAAGCCATAGACGGCATTGCCACCCATATCCACAAATTTTGGGAACCGCGCATGCGCATGCGGTTGATAGAAGCCGTTGCTGCAGGTCATGCGCAAGACCTGATGCCCTTGGTCAGTGATTCCATTAAAACCCATCAAAACAAATTGAAACCGCTGGCATCTTCAGCAAAATAAATCAAACACATAGCTTTTGGTAACTACTGACGAATAAGCGTCAATCTCACTGGCAAGCCCTTCGCCTGTCCATTCTCCCCTTGCATAAATTATGAAGTCAAGCTGAAAAATTGACTCATTGACCAAAGCCATATTTTTTCAGTATGGCTTGCGCTTTGGGGGTTTGAAGAAATTCAACGAACTTCTGCGCTGCAGATTGCTGTGTGCTTCCCACCACCTTGGCAATGGGGTAGTGAATCGGTTTGACTGTGGGAACTTGGATCGCCACTTTCACCTTGTCTTGCATCAACAGCGCATCACTGGCATAAACAAAGCCAGCATCGACTTCATCGCGTGAGACGTAATCCAAAGCTTGGCGAACATTGGCGGTGTTGATGATCTTGTCTTTAAGCTCAGGCCAAAGTCCAGCTTTCTCTAAAGCATCTTTTGCATAGCTCCCTGCAGGCACACTGGCGGGTGTTCCCATGGCAAAGCGCTTAAATTCAGGTTTTTTCAGGTCGGCGAGTTGTTGCAAATTCGCTTTAGATTGGGTGGGAACGATCAACACCAATTTGTTGGTGGTGAGGACTTTGACGTCTGCAGCCGCAACCACGCCTTTGGCCACTGCTTTGTCCATGGTGTCTGTGTCTGCGCTGGCAAACACATCCACAGGTGCACCATTGGCGATTTGCTGCATCAATGCACCCGATGCGCCAAAGTTGAATTTCAACTTCGTGCCTTGATGTTGAACCTCAAATTGGACGCTAATTTCTTGAAAAGCCTGCGTCAAGCTGGCAGCTGCAGATACGGTAAGGTCTGCTGACCAAGCAACAGTTTGCAAAAGAAAAGTAGATAAAAACAGTAACCTCTTCACGGTGTGGGCTTGATTGGATAGAGTTACATTTAGTGACCAATGAGGAAAACCAATTATGCCCAGCAATTTTTCCGTTCTCAAAAACCTTTTTTTTACACTCTGTTTGACTGCTTGGGTTTTTCAAGCGAATGCTCAAGAGTCTGAAAAACTCCACCAACGTGCCAATGCCGCCATGTGCGCCAACTGCCATGGCAGCGAAGGTCGCACAGTTGAAAACTCTGCTGTTCCGCCTTTGGCAGGGTTGCCCCGCGACTACCTGATTCAACAAATGCAGGCTTACAAGGATGGCAGTCGCAAAGCCACTGTGATGCATCAAATCAGCAAAGGCTTTAGCGATGCCCAAATCGCCAGCATGGCTGATTACTTTTCTGCCCAGCCCCGCTGAAAGCGCCGTATGAAAAGACGACATCTACTTCAACTGGGCTTGGCTGTTGGCGCATCCCCTGCACTGTTAGGTCATTCGGTTTTTGCGCAAACTGCAGCCAGCAAAGCACAGGTCATTGTCATTGGTGGCGGCTATGGTGGGGCGACTGCCGCCAAATACATCCGTGTTTTATCTAACTACAACATTCCTGTTCTTCTGATTGAACCTCAGTCAGATTTCATTTCATGCCCGATGTCCAATTTGGTTCTTGGTGGCAGCAAAAATTTGAAAGACATCACGACCACTTACGATGCGCTGACACAAAAGCATGGTGTCAAAGTCATCCGTGATTACGTCAGCAGCATCGATACAGATAAAAAAACAATTTCGCTGTCTAACGGTCCCACCTTGCCTTATGACAAACTGGTTTTGTCCCCCGGTGTTGACATGATGTTTGACAGCATCGAGGGTTTGAAAGCGGCCAATGACAATGGCCGCATCTTGCAAGCTTGGAAAGCAGGTGCAGAAACCACGGCTTTGCGCAAACAACTGCAAGACATGCCCAATGGCGGTGTTTACGCGCTGACCATTCCTGAAGCACCCTACCGCTGTCCCCCCAGGCCCGTATGAACGAGCCAGCCAAGTGGCGCATTACTTCAAGCAGGCCAAGCCCAAATCCAAGGTACTCATTTTGGACGCCAACCCAGATGTCACCTCTAAAGGTCCTTTGTTCAAAAAATTCTGGTCTGAAAACTACAAAGACATCATCGAGTTCAGACCTAACCANAAAGTCACCGCTGTCGATGGGCAAGCGGGACTTATCAAATTAGACGTCCAAGAGACGTCCAAGAAAACGTGCGTGCAAATATTTTGAATGTCTTGCCCGATATGCGTGCCGGCAGNATNGCGGTGCAAGCTGGCTTGGCCACGGCAAACAAACGNTGGTGTGGCGTTAACTATTTGACCTTTGAATCCACGGTTGCCAAAGATATCCATATCTTGGGTGACGCCATGCTGGCTGCTCCTGCCATGCCTAAATCAGCACATATGGCGAACTCGCATGCCAAAGTNGCTGCTTCAGCCATCGTGGCTCAACTCAGCGGACTTGACATCAACCCCTCACCTTTCTTAACCAACACCTGCTATAGCTATGTCAGTGACAACATGGTGGTTCATGTGGCTTCTGTGCATCAATTCAACTTGGAAGAAAAAACCTATAAAACAGTTCCTGGCTCGGGCGGTGTTTCCTCCGAAGCCAATACCTTGGAAGCTACCTACGCTTGGAACTGGGCACAAAATATTTGGGCTGACAGCTTGCTGTAGGCTTGCCAGCCCGCCCTAAATCATGCCTGGCGCTTGGTAAGCCACTCGTCCATCCACCAAGGTTGCTCTGACTTGGGCGGTCATTTCGCTGCCGCTCAGATCGAACGCAAAAGGCGTGTGTTTGCATTGGCTGCGAAGGTTTTCAGGCAACACTTGCCAACTTGCATGTGGGTCTAGAACGCACACATCAGCGGGAGCCCCAAGGGTTAAACCACCCCGATCGGGCAGTCCTAAAAGCGCGGCGGGTGCACTGGTAATCACCTGCAAGGCACGCAGTTTGTCTACCTGACTTTGTGCCGCCCATTTCAGGCTGGCACTCAGCAATAACTCCAAACCTGTGGCCCCTGGCTCAGCTTGTGCAAACGGCAAAGCCTTGGCGTCGCCCTCGACAGGCGTGTGATCTGACACCAAAATATCAATGGTGCCATCGGCCAAACCCTGACGCAGGGCTTCACGGTCGCGCTGTTGCCGCAGCGGCGGGGTCAATCGAGCCCGCGTATCAAAGTAACCAATATCTGCATCGGTGAAATGCAGGTTATGGATACTGACATCACAAGACAATGGCAGCCCTTCGGCCTTGGCCGCACGAACCAAGGCTACACCTGCTGAACTTGAGAGTTTGCTCACGTGAACGCGTGCACCTGTCATGCGCATGAGGTCAATATAGGTATGCAGTGCAATGGTCTCGGCCGCCACGGGCACACCACTCAAGCCCATTCGGGTGGCCAAGGGGCCGCTGGCAACAATGCCTTTGCCTAGATAGCTGTCTTGCGCTCTGAGCCAAACAGCATAGCCAAAGGTCGCGGCATATTGCATGGCACGTTGCAGGCTCTGTGTATTCGAAATGGCGTACTCTGCTTGCGTAAAGCCGACACACCCCGCTTGGGTCAACTCCACCATGGGCGTCAAAATCTCTCCCTCAAGACCACGCGTCAATGCGCCTAGTGGATAAACATTGGCCAGATGCAGCCTCTTGGCACGAAACTGCAACATCTCCACCAAGCCGGGTTCATCGAGCACCGGTTGGGTGTCTGGCAAACACACCACACTGGTGACACCGCCTGCTACCGCAGCTGTTAACTCACTCTGGAGCATGCCCTCGTGTTCATGACCCGGCTCACCTAGGCGAGCGCAGGCGTCCACCAAGCCAGGGATGACCCAGCAGTTCGATGCATCAATGTGTTTATCTGCATGGAAGTCTTTGGAGACTTGGCCCATGGCCACCACTTTGCCGTCTGCTATAGCCAGATCTGCCTTGGCGTCAAAGCCACTAGCAGGATCAATCAGATGACCGTTATGAATCAAAATTTTCATGCATCATTCCCCGCAACGATAGACATCACTGCCATACGCACAGCAATGCCGAAAGTCACCTGATTCAGAATCACACTTTGCGGACCATCTACCACCGCAGATTCAATTTCAACGCCTCGGTTGATAGGCCCAGGGTGCATGACGATGGCATCGGGTTTGGCTACTTGCAGCCTGGCAGTTGTCAAACCAAAATTTTTGAAATATTCCTGACTAGAGGGAAGCAAAGCACCGCTCATGCGCTCGTTTTGCAAGCGCAAAGCGATGACCACATCACAATCGCGAATACCTTCTTCAAGGCTGTGGAAAACCTTCACGCCAAGTTGGGACAGGTCCGAAGGAATCAATGTGCGCGGCCCCACCACCCGAACCTCGGCACAACCTAAAGTGGTGAACGCATGGATATCTGAACGCGCCACGCGGGAATGCAAAACATCGCCCACGATCGCCACACGCAGGTTGGAGAAGTCCTTTTTAAAGTGACGAATCGTGTAGGCATCTAGCAAACCCTGAGTAGGGTGCGCATGGCGTCCGTCTCCTGCATTGACAACGTGCACATGGGGAGCTACGTGCTCGGCAATCAGGTAAGGGGCGCCAGACTCGCTGTGGCGAACCACAAAAATATCAGCGGCCATCGCACTCAGGTTGGCAATGGTGTC
>JGI25923J51411_1000143_pt1 | contig 10633 bp, 10 predicted proteins | sample LauGreFaBDMM15SN_2_FD_51411 | JGI IMG/M metagenome (IMG submission 51411) | reverse complement strand
AAATCATTTAGAAATGAAATTACTCCTGGAAACTTTATCTTTAGAACCCGTGAATTTGAGCAGATGGAGATGGAATTTTTTGTTGTTCCTGGCACTGATGAGCAATGGCATCAATACTGGATTGATACCAGACTTGCTTGGTATAAAGATTTAGGAATTAATCCAGACCGGCTTCGAATCTTTGAACATCCAAAAGAGAAGCTCTCTCATTACTCAAAGCGGACCGCTGATATTGAGTATAAGTTTGAGTTCACTGGAACTGAATGGGGTGAGTTNGAGGGNATTGCAAACCGAACTGATTTTGATTTGAAATCACACTCGAGAGCATCTGGTGAAAATCTAACCTGGTTTGATCAAGANAAAAATGAAAGATGGACTCCTTATGTAATNGAACCAGCAGCTGGAGTTGATCGCTGCGCGCTGACATTTATGTTAGATGCCTATACCGAAGATGAAGCGCCAAACTCAAAGGGTGAGATGGAAAAGCGAGCGTTGATGAAATTAGATTATCGATTAGCACCAGTAAAGATTGGCGTGCTGCCGCTATCTAGAAATGCAGATCTATCGCCAAAAGCAAAGGATTTAGCTGATTCTCTGCGCAAGCATTGGAATGTGGATTTTGATGATGCTGGTGCGATTGGCAGACGCTACCGCCGCCAAGATGAGATTGGTACACCATTTTGTATCACCATTGATTTTGAAAGTTTAGAAGATCAAGCAGTCACAATTCGAGAGCGTGACAGCATGGCACAATCTCGAATTGCACTTGATCAAGTTCAAAATTATCTTGCCACAAAATTATTAGGTTGCTAATTGCTTACCAAAGTTAAACCACTTCATCTGCCAATTTCTAATGGCCGATTTGAAAATAATGAGGTAGTACTAGCCACCCCGGTTGTGCTTGCCCCAATGGCAGGAATAACTAATGCAGCATTTAGAAGATTGTGTCGGGAGCAAGGGGCTGGTTTATTTGTTTCTGAGATGGTTACCGCACGTGCCTTAATTGAACGGCGGGAAGAAACCTTTAGATTAATTAAGCCAGGAGTTGGCGAAACACCTAGATCAATTCAATTGTATGCAGTTGATCCAGTTGTACTAGGAAAAGCAGTAGACCTGCTTGGTAGTGAAGATTTAGCAGATCACGTTGACTTAAATTTTGGTTGCCCTGTTCCTAAAGTTACCCGCCGAGGTGGAGGAGCAGCTTTGCCATTTAAACGTAAATTGTTTTCGGCAATTGTTGAGTCAGCGGTGAAGAGTGCAAGTAAATATGGAATTCCAGTAACGGTAAAGATGCGAGTTGGTATTAACTCTGATCATCAAACCTTTTTAGAGTCAGCAAAATCAGCGGCCGATCTAGGTGTTACTTGGGTGTCACTGCATGCTAGAACCGCTGCCCAGTTATATGAGGGCAGATCTGATTGGAATAAAATTACTGAGTTAGTTGAACATTTATCAGATACTGATGTACCAGTGCTTGGAAATGGTGATATCTGGTCAGGTGCGGATGCGGTAAATATGATGCAGCAAACGGGTTGCGCAGGTGTAGTAGTTGGTAGGGGATGCTTAGGTAGACCTTGGTTATTTGCTGATTTAGTTAGCTCAATAAATGGGGAAAATAAGCGAGTTAATCCAAATCTATTTGAGGTACGAAAAATAATGCTTCGCCATGGTCAATTATTAGTTGAGTACTTTGAAAATGAAGATCGAGCGATGCGAGATATTAGAAAGCATATGGCTTGGTATTTGAAAGGTTTCTCAGTGCCAAGAGAGATTAGATCATCCCTTGGCATGGTTTCATCACTAGTTGAAATGGAACAATTGTTATCAGGATTGCAGGATCAGCCATACCCACAAGAGGTGGGTGATGGACCAAGGGGACGAACTAGTCAAGGTCGTGAAGTGAAATTACCAGCCGGTTGGCTTGATGATCCAGATGAGTTAGCCACAATCACAATTGATGATGCAATAAGCGGTGGATAAGTAATTGTTCTTATTTAAATTTATTAGAAGAGTTATCTCATTTATTTTGTTATTAATAATAGTAATTCCGTTATATATTGCCGGCAGTATTTGGTATGCAGCCAGGAACTCAGAGCCGATTAAATCTGAGGTGATTTTAGTAATGGGAGCTGCGCAATTTGATGGCCGGCCCAGTGAAGTATTGCAAGCTAGGTTGGATGAGAGTTTAAAGATTTATAAAGCAGGGCTGGCACCAAAGATTTATACCGTCGGCTCAGGAGCACCTGGGGATAGAACTACTGAGGCAGCGGCTAGTAAAAACTGGCTAATTAAAAATGGAGTTAAGCGGGTAAATATTTTGTCGATTACAAAAGGTAGAGACACCTTAGAAAGTACGCAGGCTTATGCGCAGGTGATGAAAAAGGCAACATTTAATTTAGTGGTAATTGTTACTGATCCTTATCATTGTTTTCGATCAGTAAAAATGGCCAATGATCAAGGGTTATCCGCAAGTTGTGCGCCAGTTAAAACCGGGCCGGCTGCAGTTGCAAACTCAGGCTATAAGTATTTGGCAAGAGAAACTGGGGCATATCTTGCTTATATAACTGTCGGTAGGCTGGGTATAAAGTTAAGTGATCGCACTTAATTTTGTTGGCAGATAGGATTACCAAATGGTAATTAGGCCAGCAAATGAGCACCCCGGATACTCTGATTTTGACCGTGCAAGATTTTTAGATGAGCCAGCAAAACGAATTGGCCGAACTGAGTTTGCTAGAGATCGCGCCAGAATTATTCACTCCTTTGCACTTCGAAGACTTGCTGCAAAAACTCAAGTGGCAGTTCCTTGGGCAACAGATTTTCCAAGAACTAGGCTCTCGCACTCACTTGAGTGCGCCCAGGTTGGCCGCGAACTTGGCGCAGCTCTAGGTGCAGATCCAGATTTAATGGAAGGAGCATGTCTTGCCCATGACATTGGCCATCCACCATTTGGTCACAATGGTGAGGAGGCATTGAATCAAATCGCTAACTCATGTGGTGGCTTTGAAGGCAATGCCCAAAGTATTAGATTATTAATAAGACTTGAAGCAAAAACAGTTTTGCCTGATGGGAAATCAATTGGTTTAAATCTAACCAGAGCATCTTTAGATGCTGCTACAAAGTATCCCTGGAGCAGAGCGGTTAATGCTAAAAAATTTGGTATTTACGAAGATGACCTTGAGATCTTTAATTGGTATCGAAGCGGTATTGACTCCAGCAAAACCTCAATGGAGGCACAGATTATGGATTGGTCTGATGATGTTGCCTATAGCGTCCATGATTTAGAGGACTCATTAGTCTCTGGTCAAGTAAAATTAGATCAATTAAGTAATGATCTACCTAAGTTATATAAAGTTGCCAAAGAGATGTATTTAGCTGATATTACTGAAGCTGAGATGGGATCAGCATTGGTTGATTTGCAAAAACTATCTTGTTGGCCAAGATATTACGATGGCACACATCGCTCTTTGGCCAGATTAAAAGATTTAGCTAGTCAACTAATTGGCAGATTTGCCCAAGCAGCTGAGGTAGCAACACAAGAAAAGTATGGTGATGGTGATTTAACAAGATATAACGCAAATTTAGTTGTGCCCAGGGCGCAGCGAGTTGAGGTGGCACTGCTTAAATCGATGGCTGGTCATTATGTAATTAACGCCAGTGATTCCCAGATTAGATACGGTGAGCAGCAAAAATTACTAACCGAATTGGTTGAAGCAATCCTTAAAAGTGCACCTACTACCCTGGAGAGTTTTTTTCTGCAGGATTGGCAACGGGCCCAAACTGATCAAGCTCGCCTGCGAGTAGTAATTGATCAGGTGGCATCGCTAACTGATCCTGGCGCAGTTGCACTGCATAATCGTCTTATTAACAGGGGATAATTTAGGTTGTCTAATTTGAAACTAGGATAGGAAGCATGGCTGGAAGAATTAAGGCAGAAGATGTCACATATGTGCGCGATCACAGTGCAATTGATGATGTGGTTAGTGATTATGTGCAACTTAAAAATGCTGGCGGTGGGCAGAAAAAAGGTCTCTGTCCATTTCATGATGAAAAATCTCCCTCCTTTCATGTAACACCAAGTAAAGGTTTTTTCCACTGCTTTGGCTGCCAAGCAGGTGGTGATGTAATTGCATTTATTATGAAGTTAGAACATTTAACCTTTACTGAAACAGTTGAGCGGCTAGCTGAGCGAATTGGTTACACCCTGAAGTATGAAAGCTCTGGTGTTAGCACCGGCCCATCAATTAATCGATCACGGTTGGTTGCTGCGAATACAGCTGCATCTATTTTTTATCAAGAGCAATTACAGCTCCCAGCAGCCCAACATGGTCGAGATTTTTTAACTAAACGAGGTTTTGATCGTGATGCGGCAAAGAACTTTAATGTTGGTTACGCCCCAGATGAGTGGGATGGTTTATACAAAAACCTCAAAGGCAAAGGTTTTACCGATGAGGAGTTGAATTTGGCGGGGTTAGTCAAAGAGGGAAGTAAGGGAATGATCGATCGATATCGCAATCGATTAATCTGGCCAGTGAAAGATATCTCTGGTGATGTTGTTGGCTTTGGTGCCAGAAAGTTAGCAAGTGATGAGGTTGATACTGGTCCAAAGTATTTAAATTCACCGGAAACCCCAGTTTATAAAAAGAATCAGATTTTATACGGCTTAGATATGGCTAAAAAAGAGATTGCAAAAAATCGCCAAGTTGTAATTGTGGAGGGGTATACCGATGTAATGGCGGCTCACCTATCTGGTGTTATAACTGCAGTTGCCACCTGTGGCACCGCTTTTGGTGATGAACATATAAGAATTATTAGAAGATTACTGATGGATGCCGATGCATTTCGTGGTGAGGTTATCTTCACCTTTGATGGTGATGCAGCCGGTCAAAAAGCAGCACTGCGTGCATTTGAAGATGATCAAAAGTTTGTGGCACAAACTTTTGTGGCAGTTGAACCAAATGGCATGGATCCATGTGAATTGCGCCAAGCCCATGGTGATGATGCAGTTCGCAACTTAGTTGCCAGGCGAGTTCCATTATTTGAGTTTGCAATCAAATCTGTAATTGCTAATTACGATATTACTGCAGCTGAAGGAAGAGTAAATGCGCTAAACCAAGTAGCGCCGTTAATCGGCAAAATTAGGGATGCATCCTTGCGTCCAGAATATGTCAGATTACTAGCTGGTTGGTTGGGCATGGAGGTTGATATTGTTTCAAAAGCGGTCAAAGTTAGCGGTAAATCTGAACAGCCACAAAATGATAAGCGAATTAATCTCACCGATCCAGTACTAATTTTAGAGCGTGAAGTATTAAAGATTAAATTGCAGCTGCCTGAATTAGCCCACAGTTGGGTCGATTTAGAGCCCGCTGCTTTCTCCTTTGCACTCTATGCCGATCTTCGCAATTTAATTGATGGACAAACAGAGTTTGATATTCAACAATTATTAGAAACATCTGATCGAGATGAACTGAAATCATTGATTACCGAGTTAATTGTGGAGCCAATCAGGACAGATGGTGAGGTCTCAGATCGTTACATCGTTAGTATTTTTGCAAGGTTGCGTGAAGTGGCATTGAGTCGATCAATTGCAGAGATTAAATCCACCCTTCAAAGATTAAATCCAGTTGAAAATGATGCGCAGTACCAAGAGATATTTGGGCAACTAGTTGGCATGGAGGCAGCACGGCGGGTGCAAAAAGAGTTGGCATTGGGAGAGAGTTAAACCCAGTATCAGGCTAGGTTTGAGAGAGTTTAGATATTCGCTACTATTTGCCTCACCAATCTTTAATTAGATTGGCGTAATCCCTGATAGCTCAATTGGCAGAGCAGCCGGCTGTTAACCGGCAGGTTCTTGGTTCGAGTCCAAGTCAGGGAGCATGGGGTTATATCGACTGCAAGTTGCTCTACCAGATCGCCCAGGTTCCTTAGGCGCGGTCGCATCCGCTATTGGTTTTGCAGGTGGGGATATTCGTGGCTTAGTTGTGTTGCGCAGTGAGAATGGTCGAGGTATTGATGACATAACAATTGCAGTTCCAGGTAGTGATCCAACTGATTTAGTAAATGTTTTGACTGCTATTGGTGGGGTAGAGGTCCTGTCAGTAACTCCAATTAGTTAATATTTAACCGCTTTTAGTTGTTCGGCAGATTGCTCTGGCTCTAAATCCATAATAAAAGCGCCCATGGCAGATTCTGATCCTGACAAATACTTTAATTTTCCAGGTGCGCGTCTAACTGAAACTATTTGCCAATGCAAGCGCATACTATTTCGACCAACATTTACTGGCGCTTGATACCAAGAGGCGATATAGGCCATTTCGATTCCAAATACCCCATCTAATCTACTTAAAGCCTGCTTTGCTACAGCTGCAAATTGCTCAGATTGTGATTGATCTAAATCTTGCAAGGATGCCACCTGAGCGTTTTGGCGCAATATGTATTTCAAATGGATATCTTGCAGCGTATGGCACATAGGCAATCCATTCAGTGTTTTCACAAATTATTCGCTTCTTATCTTTAATCTCTCGAGTGACTACATCATCTAGCAATATTCTGCCGGTTTTTTCAAGGTGAGCATCTGCTGCTTGCAACATCTTCTCTACCCGTGGTGGCACAAATGAGTAGGCATATATCTGTCCATGTGGATGAGAGATAGTTACGCCAACCTCTTCGCCTCTATTTTCAAATGGAAAAACATATTCAATATAATCTAGCTTTGAAAGAGCGGCATCTCGATCCTTCCAAGCCTCTAACACAGTTCTAATTTGTTTTTCACTTAACTCTGCAAAACTTGATTCATGATCTGATGTGTAACAAACCACCTCACAGGCACCAGCTGCATCTGCATTTGGGGTGTCAATTCCATTTATCTGTGGCAGCTTCCAATTACTACCTGGGGTGGTAAGGGCTGGTGATTTATTTCCAAAAACTACAACTTCGTAATCACTATCAGGGATTTCCGTTAATTTATCACTCTTTGTTGCACATAGTGGGCAAAGATTTTTAGGTGGCAAAAAAACGCGGTGCTGGCGATGTGATGCAACAGAGACCCATTCATTTACTAATGGATCAAGTCGAAGATGGCCAATACCTGGTTGTGCTTTTTCATCTCGGGAGTCAACTGCATTTCTTTTAACTTCAGAGCAGTCGTAGTAGGAAATAGTTCTACCATCGGCAAGCTTTAGATCACTTCTAAATACCCCACCAGGTAATTTCTGACTCATGATGGCTAAGGGTAGTCGAAATTGTCAGTGCTTTATTTGTTTAGCGCAGCTATCGGTTGGTTTCTTAGTGGCAGTTGGCTTAGGGGTAGGTGTCGGCACAGGAAGTTCAGCGCCTTGCATTAAATTAATTGATAGTGGCAGCAGATTATCAGCATGAGTTTTTGAAATATCAACATAATTTAAAGTACCTTCAGTAACACCTGCTGGCAGCCCCTCAAGTTTTAACTCCCACCTGCCACTTGCAGATCGCTCAGCCGTTTGTTTTTTTACTTTAATTTTTGGATCAAGTGGTCTAAATACAACTGTGCCAGTGACAACTGGTGTACCAATACTTCTAAACACCTCTACATTTACCATGACTGGTTTATTAGTGTCGGTAATACTGACTGAAATTAAATTAATGGTTGTTGCTTCATTTACCGGCATTAAATCCGCCGCTTCGGGCTGCCATTTACCCTTAATCAGTGAGAGAAAAACCTCGGGAGTTCCGCGGAAAACATTTAGATCAAGTCTTGAACTTGGCACACCATATTTTTTGCCAATTCCGCAAGATGAGTACTGCCAAATTTGCCACTGTGATGCACAATTTGCAGTGCTCCAAGAGTGCACAAAGCAGCCGATATTTTGTCGCTGCCCGGGCTTGGAAATTGGATCAGCTGGATTAATTCCATAGTGGGCAAGCCAAAGTGGGTATTGTCGAAGAGCTTCACTGCGCTCCATCGCCATCTCTAGAAATTGTGCGTAGGAGTAAAGAAATGGTTTACGGCCTGTTTTTTCCTCAACTGTTGTAAGCCAAGTCTCTGCCCACAAAGTTACTAAACTTCGTGGCAAAGTTTTAGTGCAAACTCCAGAGCTACTCTTCTTAACGCAGTTATTTTCTAAATCAAGTGCGATCGGCAGATCACGCTCGTTATAGCCACCAAGGGATGCAAGTCGCCAAATAACTTTTTGTGCCTGCGCCTTTGCATCTCTAATTACATAATCTCTATCGGTGCTGTTTGGCATATAAGCAAAGTGATACATGCCGGTGTAAAGGCCTGCAGCCTGAGCAGCATTTCGATCTCCGACCAACCACCTCATCGTTTCAATATCTGCTTTTTCTTGAGCATCTGATCCCTTAATTAATACAAACCTCATACCAGCATCAAACATCTGCTTAAAATCTATTGGTTGATCATTGGGATGCTGCCATCTACTTATATCTGAGCCTTGAATTCGACCACCAGTTAATTTGCTTGTTTCTGAGGTAATAAATAATGCATTTGTATCAACAAAGGTTTTGGAGTTGTCAACAATAAATTTTGCACTCTTTGAAGTCATTTTCTTTTTACCCACCACAACTTTGGCACGATACTCACCCTGCGCTTTTATCGCAGTTGCCACAGTCTTAATCTGCCAAGCACCACTAGCGCTAGCGGTGGTTTTTAGTGGAGTTTGCTTCCAAGTATCACCATCAAGGCTCTCAATACTTACACTGCCCTTTGCTGCCGGTTTTATTTGCCCATAAAAAGTTACTAAAGATTCTCCGGCATTAGGTGTGCTCTCAACATTAAATGAAACTATCGTTTTGGCAGCCGCGTTTGCCGTTGGAATAAGTGAAGTACTGATCAGCGCTACTGCTAAAAATATAATTCCTTTTTTCACCGCTCTATTATGGTAGGTGAGATGCCAAAAATTGCTGTAATTGCATCGATTAATGCCTGAGTGTGTGCTGGATTACGACTGGCTTTAAAGTCATGGGGATTTGCNAATTTCTGACTATCAGCAAAATCTAAGGTCAATTGATTATTTTCAAAGGAGACCANTCTGGCATCAAAAAAGGCTAGCCAAATGATNCGATTATTTTCAAGCAGAAGGTCTAAGACNTCATTCCATCTTGATTTTATTTGCTCTAAATCCATCAACTTAAATTAGAAAGCCGTAGANAATCGATGNTACTAATCCCAGGACTCCCACTACTTTACTTATTTTTAATAAGAATAAGTTCTTTAAGGCTGGAATAAAAGTAATTAATAGGACCGCTAAGCCAAGTATTATTAAAGCGGAGCTTTTAGGTAAATTTGCTTCACTACCTGTTTGGTAGCGCAAATTTATTAATCCCATAGCAAGTATGGCGTATGCGCCAAAGCGATAATAATTAAGGGGATTCATTACTTTGGAATTCTAAGGGAGTGCATGCCACCATCAATACTGATCGTGGTACCAGTAACTGATGCTTGTAGTGGACTTGCTAAGAAAATAATCGCACTTGCAATTTCAGCAGGTGACACCAAACGTCCCATTGGTTGCCTTGCCTCCAGTGCTGATCTTGCAGCTTTAGCATCTGGTGATTGATCAAGTAGTCGCTTAACCCAAGGGGTATCAGTAGTAGCTGGGTTTACCGCATTTACTCTGATGCCATCTGCTAAGTGATCAGTTGCCATGGCAAGTGTTAATGCCAACACCGCTCCTTTGGAGGCGCTGTAAGCAGCACGATTTGGAATTCCATCTGTGCCAGCAATTGAGGCGGTGTTTACAATCGCAGCAGATTTACTTGTCCGCAAAAGTGGAATTGCAGAGCGTGAAACTCTGGCTGTACCAACCACATTCACATTTAAGACTTTATGCCAATTTTCATCACTTTCTTTCTCAACTGTGGTCAATGATCCAATACCAGCATTGTTAATTAAAATATCTAATTTATTACTAGCTTTTTTAAACTCAGTAAAAGCTAATTCAACTGATGCTGCATCTGCAATGTCGCACTTAACAAAGGTTGCAAATGGCGCCATCTCACCTTGATTTATATCAAAGCCAAAGACTGTTGCCCCTCGCTCTTTTAAACCTTTAGCAACGGCAAGGCCAATGCCAGAGCCTGCACCAGTGATAATTGCGGTAAGGCCTGCAAACTCTTTATCCATGTTCACCAATTCCGATCTGCCATCTCAATATCCGAAGCGTATTCACTATTCCAACACGCTCCTATACTATTGTGAATATGGCCCGTCATAGCGAATTAGTAAAAATACCCCGCATAGATCTTTCGATCACAAAGCTGGCACTAGGAACCGCCCCCCTTGGCGGCTTATTTACTTCAGTTGCTGATTCAGAGGCGGAGTCAACAATCTTGGCTGCAGTTGATGCTGGAATCAAATACTTTGATACTGCCCCCTTATATGGCTATGGCAATGCAGAACGTAGATTAGGTTCGGCGCTAAATAAATCTGGCAAGCCTTTTGTGATATCTACCAAGGTTGGTCGAATCCTAGAAAAAATTGATCCCAATAAACCTATTGCTGATGATTCTCTTGGCAGTTATGTGGATGTAGACAAGAGTTTGACACCAGTATTTGATTTTTCGCGGGATGGAATTCTTCGTTCAATTGAGGATAGTTTGCGCAGATTAAATGTTTCATCCTTTGATATTGCCTATATCC
>JGI25923J51411_1000141_pt1 | contig 10637 bp, 9 predicted proteins | sample LauGreFaBDMM15SN_2_FD_51411 | JGI IMG/M metagenome (IMG submission 51411) | reverse complement strand
ATATAGACGAGAATCTCGGAGTTCATTGACGGGCCTCTTGTAACCACCAGGTAGATAAAATCCATGACTCTGCGGAGTAATACAAAGGAGGATTGGGGTAGCCCATCTCCTTACGGAATGCAATGCGATGTGTTGGGTTATACCAATGAGGAACCACAAAGTAACTGTTCCATAACACGCGATCTAATGAACGAGTAGCCGCTTGTAATTGTTCGCGGGTCTCTGCTTTTACAATGGCATCAATGAGTGCATCCACCACAGGGGATTGAACGCCAATCACGTTATCTGAGCCTCTTTCTTTNGCAGCTGCACTTCCAAAGCGATCATACAGTTCATTGCCAGGGCTTTGGGTGTCAGGGAAGCGAATAGTGGTCATATCAAAATCATAGTCATCCATGCGCTTTTGATGCAGAGCATAGTCACTGGTGCGAATATCAACTTTGATGCCTAACTTTTCGAGATTCCGCACATACGCTGAGAGAATCCGCATGAAAAACGGGCCATCCTCCACAATCTCGAAGCGAAAAATTTCTCCTTTGGTGTTACGGAGCGCCCCATCGCGATACGTCCAACCCGCCTCTGCTAACAACTCACGCGCTTTGCGTAAATTGTTCCGCAAGCTGCTCGGGGCTTCTGTACTGGGCGGTGGTGGCATTGCCCCAAACACTACCTCCGGAACGTATTGAGGATACTTCGCTTGTAATGGTTTTAATAGCTTGAGTTCGGCTTCTGTCGGGACCGTTTCACCTTGGTAGTTTGCACTCAGATCGCTATTGGTGAAGTAACTATTAATACGTCCGTATTGATCAAAGAAAAGTTGTCGATTTAACCACTGAAAATCTAAGGCATACCCCAAAGCCTTCCGCACACGCATATCCTGAAAAATAGGACGACGTAAGTTCATGGCAAACCCTTGCATGCCAGCGCCATTATGGTTTTGGAAGGCCTTCTTAATAAGGGTACCGTTATTAAACTTGGGGCCCACATAACTCTTCGCCCAGTTCTTGGCGCGGTATTCCACTAGCGCATCAAACTCGCCTGCTTTAAATGCCTCTAGTCGCACTGCGTCGTCGCTGTATAACTTATAAACAATTCGATCAAAGTTATAAAAGCCAACTCGGACATTCACTTTAGTGCCCCAATAGTTAGGGTTGCGCTTGTAGATCATAGATTTACCGGCACGGTAAGACTCAATCACATAAGGCCCACTTCCAATCGGATGCTCAAACGTAATCTTGTCAAAGGCAGTAATGCTTCCATCTGGTTTAACTCCCCAGTTCTTAGAGAAGATTGGCAGACCACCCACCATCAACGGTAGTTCGCTATTGCGAGTCTTGAAATCAAACCGAATCACGCGTTCAGATACTACAACTGCTTGCTTCACATCAGCGTAAATTGTTCTATATTGTGGATTAGCCAACTTACTCATGAGCGTATCAAAGCTATGTTTAACATCGCTTGCTAAGATGGGCGAACCATCGGAGAACTGTGCCTCGGGTCGAATCCGAAAGCTCACCGACATTTTGTCAGGCGCTACCTGAATATCATCTGCAATGAGTCCATAGACACTCGACACTTCATCGGCACTACCTACTGCTAAAGACTCAAACATTAAAGCGCCAATCCCGGGAGCTGTAACGCCGCGCAGTGTAAAGGGGTTGAACTTATCAAAACTAGTTCGCCGATCTGGATTGGGCAAAGTTAAGGTACCACCCTTCGGGGCCTTTGGATTGGCGTACTCAAAATGGGCAAAGCCATCCGCATATTTAGGCTTACCGTATTGAGCAATACCCTGTGCTGCGATACCTTCGCCAGAATAAGATACCAAGCCAAACAGGGTTCCTAGGGCCAATAGCAAAATCAGGGCTCGAATTGGCGCCCTGGAAGAAATGGGTCTAGTTTGGCTTAGCATATGCAACAATTGTAGATAGCAAATCAATTTTGGAGTAAAGGACAATAGATGGCTTATCTAAGCGGCAAACGCATCCTCATTACCGGACTTCTTTCAAACCGCTCAATTGCCTATGGTATTGCCAAAGCCTGCCATCGTGAAGGGGCTGAATTGGCCTTTACCTATGTGGGTGAGCGCTTCAAAGAGCGAATTACTGAGTTTGCTAAAGAGTTCAATAGCCAGCTAATTTTTGATTGCGATGTGGGAAGCGATGAACAAATTACAGCTCTCTTTAAGGATCTTGCCAAAAGCTGGCCCCAATTTGATGGTTTCGTTCATTCTATCGGCTTTGCCCCGCGGGAGGCGATTGCTGGGGATTTTCTAGAGGGATTGAGTCGTGAAGCCTTTAAGATCGCCCACGATATTTCTGCTTACAGCTTCCCAGCCATGGCTAAAGAGGCAATGCCCATGCTCCGCCCCAATGCTGCCTTACTCACGCTCACCTACCTTGGTTCGATGCGCAATGTTCCAAACTACAACACCATGGGTTTGGCCAAGGCATCCTTAGAGGCATCGATTCGCTATCTTGCTGGCTCATTGGGTCCCAAAGGGATTCGGGTAAATGGCATTTCCGCAGGACCCATTAAAACTCTCGCGGCTTCTGGCATTAAAGGCTTTGGCAAAATATTGGATGCGGTTGAAAAGACTGCTCCTTTGCGTCGTAACGTTAGCGTTGATGACGTTGGTAATGCTGCATCCTTCCTTTTATCGGACCTGGCAAATGGTATTACCGCAGAAATCATCTATGTCGATAATGGCTTTAGCCAAGTTGTTGGCGGGATGGATGAGGTTTAAAAATCAAGCCGACTAGTTCTTCGACAGAACTGTCACCCATCCCATTGCGAGACGCTCTCGCTTTTTGGGTCAAGCTCGGCTTTACTAGCTTTGGAGGGCCAACTGCTCAGATTGCCATGATGCATGATGAGCTGGTTGATAAAAAACGTTGGATTTCAGAGCGACGTTTCTTGCATGCCCTGAACTATTGCATGTTGCTACCAGGCCCCGAAGCCCAGCAACTCGCTACCTATTTAGGTTGGCTCATGCATCGTACCTGGGGCGGCATTCTCGCAGGCGCTCTGTTTGTTTTACCTTCTTTGTTTATTTTGATTGCACTCTCCTGGATATATGTTCACTACGGACAAACAACCCTGGTGACCGCAATCTTTTATGGAATTAAACCTGCAGTAACCGCGATTGTCATTACCGCTGTGATTCGTATTTCTAGACGCAGTATTCAGAATCGTGCTTTAGTAATATTGGCACTGCTCTCCTTTATTGCCATCTTTGTGTTTAACCTGCCGTTTCCACTCATCATTCTTAGCGCAGGTATTTTTGGCTTATGGGCTGGCCAACGCTATCCTGAACTTTTTTCTCAAGAACAGAAGGCACATTTCAGTCAACCGCCCAAGCATCATGAGAACGCAATCATTGATGACCATACCCCACCTCCGAGTCATGCCGGTTTTAGTCGAGTCCGATTAATCTGGCAAATTACGATTGCTAGCCTCTTGTGGTTTNTGCCAATAGCATGCCTTGTCTTTCTGCTGGGCTGGAAAACTCTGTACCCACAACTAGCTTGGTTCTTTACCAAAGCAGCACTGCTTACCTTTGGGGGAGCCTATGCTGTATTACCCTATGTTTACCAAGGCGCTGTTGAGCACTATCAATGGCTCTCTGCCACCCAAATGATTGATGGTCTAGCCTTGGGCGAAACGACGCCGGGACCACTCATCATGATTGTTGCGTTTGTGGGTTACTTAGCCGGTCATGCGCAAGAGAGTACTTTGGGGGGCATATTGGGAGCATGTATTGCCACGTGGTTTACTTTCTTGCCATCCTTTTTATTTATTCTTATCGGCGCACCAATCATTGAATCAACCCATGGCAATTTACGCTTCACCGCGCCCCTAACTGCCATCAGTGCAGCAGTCGTTGGCGTAATTGCCAATCTAGGGGTTTTCTTTGCGTACCATGTATTTTTTCCCAGCGGCCTCTCTGCTGGAATTTCTTGGGTATCACTGCTCATTTGCGGAGTTGCCCTCTTGCTCATGATTCGCTTTCAGTGGGGAGTCATTCGAACTCTGGGCTTGGCTGCTCTTGTCGGGGTTCTTTTTGCCCCTAGCGGGCTTCTTTTTCAGTAATCGCTCTTAGAAAGCAGTTTTGCTAGGATTGGCATAATGAGGGTATGAGAATCGACCCACCCACACTAGCTCATCTCCAAGAATGGATTGGTAAAACCGAGCGATATCAAGATACGGTCACTATCGCCCCCTACCGCGCTTTATCAGCTACCCTCGATCGTAGGGATCCAGATCCCATTAATGGAGTGTTTCTACCGGAGTTATGGCATTGGTTGTATTTCTTACCTCATGCCAAACAATCTGAAATTGGACCCGATGGCCACCCCAAACGCGGTGGCTTCCTACCTCCCGTTCCACTNCCACGAAGAATGTGGGCAGGTGGTCGACTTCGTTGGGAACAGGATCTTGTGATTGGCGATGCCATCGAGCGTGTCTCAACCATTAAATCAGTGACCCATAAATCAGGACGAAGTGGTGATCTACTGTTTGTTTTAGTAGAACATCAAATTCATAATGCCAAAGGCTTGGCGCTCACAGAAGAGCATGACATTGTGTATCGCGCCGCGGCTTCTCCCGATGAAAAGGCCCCTGATCCAACTCCAGCTCCAAGTAATGCCAAGTGGAGCAAGATCATCCAACCAGATCCTGTTTTGCTGTTTCGCTATTCCGCCTTAACCTTTAATGGGCATCGCATTCATTACGATCGTAGTTATGTGACCCAAGAAGAGGGCTATCCTGGTTTGATCGTGCATGGTCCTCTCATTGCCACTTTGTTGGTGGATCTAGTGCGGCAGAGCAACCTTGGGAAGAAATTAAAGCGGTTTGAGTTCCGAGCCGTTCGACCGACCTTTGATATTCATTCCATGCAGGTAAACGCTAGCCCTGATCTTGCTACCGATTCTAGCGGCAAAACTCTTTCGGTTTGGGCACAAGATCATGAGGGTTGGTTAACCATGCAAGCAAAAGCAGAATTGGTCTAAATTAATGAGAACACATTACTCCGCACAGCTTGCTCAATTTGCTACAGAACTCAAGCTCGGTGATATTCCGCAGTCAGTCATTGCTCGTACCGAGGATTTGTTCGTTGATTGGTTTGCATCGGCAATTGGCGGTAAAGGTGCGAAGCCTGTGGAGATCATGGCGCAATTTGCGCAGTCGATGGGTCCGCGCCAACAAACTGCTGTGGCAGGCTCTGCTGAAATCCTAGTAACACGCACTAGCTCAAGTCCGTTCTTGGCATGTTTGGCTAATGCGGCGGCATCCCATGTGGTTGAACAAGATGATGTTCATAACGGCTCGGTTTTCCATCCAGGCACCATAGTNTTCCCTGCGGCCCTTGCGTGCGCGCAAGCCAAACAACTCAGTGGCGAAGAACTTCTAACTGCGGTTGTTGTTGGCTATGAGGTGGGTATTCGGGTTGGAGAATTTCTGGGGCGCTCGCATTACAAAATATTTCATACAACGGGCACAGCGGGAACCTTAGCAGCAGCAGCTACTGTTGGGCGATTATTAAACCTAAATCATGAACAAATGCTGCATGCCTTTGGCTCTGCGGGTACTCAATCTGCAGGTCTTTGGGAGTTCTTACGCGACGCCGCCGACTCCAAGCAATTGCACACAGCACATGCGAGTGCTACAGGTTTAATGTCGGCTTACCTTGCAAAAGAGGGATTTACAGGGGCTAAGAAGATCCTTGAGGGATCGCAAGGCCTGGCTGCAGGCATGTCAAGCGATGCCAATCCCGAAAAGTTAATTGACCGTCTCGGATCGCGTTGGTGTGTTGCGGAGACCTCCTTCAAATACCATGCCTCCTGTCGTCATACCCACCCTGCTGCGGATGCGCTTTTGCACGTCCTGCAAAAAAATAATATTCAGTCACACGAGATTGAGCGCATTGANACCTTCGTGCATCAGGGTGCCATCGATGTACTAGGGCCCGCCAGCAAACCAAGCAACTTGCATCAATCAAAGTTTTCCATGGGAACGGTACTGGCTTTAGTCTGCAAGTATCACTTTGCTGGTCTTCAAGAATTTGCTGACCACTTTCACGATTCAGAAATTTGCGCCCTTCGCGATCGCGTAACGATGACTCTCGATACGGAAGTAGATCAGGCTTATCCACAACGCTGGATTGGTAAAGTGAAGGTGCACCTGAAGAATGGGAAGACGCTTGATGGGCGNGTGGATGAACCCAAAGGTGATCCAGGAAATACTNTAAGTCGGCAAGAGATCCAAGAAAAAGCATTACGGCTTGCAGCGTTTAGTCAGGGTGCTACCGAAGCAGAAATGCGCCTTGCCATCACCCAACTCTTTCAGATTCGTCAAGCCAAAACTGTTCCGTTCATTCTTCCTCAGTCTGGAGCATCACAATGAATCTGCCACCCTCTCCTTTAAGTGATGCCTGTAGCTTCCTGTTTGTCCCAGCGACCCAGCCCGAGCGTTATGGCAAAGCACTCGCTAGCGGAGCTGATGGGGTCATCATTGATCTTGAGGATGCGGTGGGTCTGGATGATAAAGCCAAAGCGCGGGAGATTTTAAAAAATACCTGGCCATCCATTTCGATCGACCAGAAACATCGGATCGTGGTTCGCTGCAATGCTCCAGGAAGCTCTTTTTATGCGGCTGATCTTGTGCTTGCCAAAGAATTACAGGTNCGGCATTTAATGATTCCGAAAACAGAATCACGCGATCATATTAATGGAGCAGCCGAGGAACTTAAAACCACGGCTTTTATCCCGATGATTGAGACCCCGCTGGGCTTACATCATCTCAATGAAATTGCAAGTGCAGAACAGGTTCTCCGTCTTGCCNTGGGAAATCTAGACATGCAAGTTGAACTGGGCATAAGCTGTGATGACAATGAAACCGAAATCGATACCGCGCGTTTCATGTTGGTTCTGGCATCCAAACTGGCTCAAATTGCCCCTCCGCTAGACGGGGTTACGCCTTCCACAGACGATGAACCGCGAATTTTTGCACATGCACAAAAAGCCAAACGGTTTGGTTTTGGAGCAAAATTGTGTATTCATCCCAAACAAATTCCGATTATTAAAAGGGCTTTTAGCCCAACCGTTGAGGAAATTAGCTGGGCAAAACGGGTGCTTGCTGCCGATAATGCCTCCAATGGACAGGCTGTAAAGGTCGATGGAAAGATGGTTGACCGCCCAGTGGTCATGCTAGCCCACAGAATTTTGCGCTTAGCTGGTAATCCCTAAGAGAATGCCTTTAAAAACATGGCAAAATAAGTCTCGTTTTACCTCTTTTGGAGACTTTGAATGAATTTGAATAAACTTTTAAACGGATTACTTGCTCCAGTTCTTGGCGCTGGTTTTTTGATGGCCGGCGCAGTCAATGCACAAAATTATCCTGACAAACCGGTTGCCTTGGTTGTTCCATTTGCGGCCGGTGGCCCTACCGATACGATCGCACGCTTAATTGCAGTGCCAATGGGTAAGGCGCTAGGCCAAACCGTGGTAGTTGANAATACTCCCGGGGCAGGCGGAACGGTTGCCTCTAACAAAGTGGCCAAAGCCAAGCCTGATGGTTACATGATTTATATCCATCACATGGGTATGGCGACCGCGCAAGCTCTCTACGATAAGCTGCCTTATGACCCGATGAAAGACTTTGAATACATTGGGCAAGTAGCTGACGTACCAATGGTTCTACTGGGTAGCAAAAAGTTTCCACCCAATAACTTTAAAGAGCTTGAGGCTTACATTAAAGCTAATAAAGAAAAGGTAACCATGGCCAATGCTGGTCCTGGTGCGGTATCGCAGTTATGCGGCTTGATTTTCCAGAGTCGATTGGGCGTACGCGTAACTACCGTTCCCTACAAAGGTACTGGCCCTGCATTAACAGATTTATTGGGCGGTCAAGTAGACCTCCTTTGCGACCAAACGACCCAAACCATTCCTTATATCAAAGATAATCGCGTGAAGGTTTATGGTGTAACTACACCCAAGCGCCTATCAGCACTCCCCAATGTACCCACATTGGATGAGCAAGGCATGAANGGCTTTGACGTGAAGGTTTGGCATGGTGTTTATGCTCCAAAAGGAACTCCAAAGCCAGTGTTGGANAAAATAAATGCTGCTTTGAAGAAAGCTTTATCAGATCCAGACATTAAAGCTCGTTTAGATACTTCTAATATCGATATCGTTCCAGTTGCGAAGCAAAATGGTCCAGCTCTACAGGCCCACTTGGATGCAGAGATCAATCGTTGGGGTCCAATTATTCGTAAAGCAAATATCCCTGACTAATCTTTAGCGTTTCGTCTCATTAAAAAGGCCGGTTTTAAACCGGCCTTTTTCTTTACCGCAACTCTTCTCGCTTAACTAAAGATCTTGCCCTGCTTTCTGCGAGCCAGCACACTAGAGTCAATATCCCAAGCAGAGTAGCTATAAGGTTCTGGTCGACCCCAAATAATCCACCGAATGCTAATGATGATGGCCCAAACTGCTAGGAAGGGGTCNAATAGGTAATCCCATAAATTAGTAGNCTCATGCCAATGAATTGACCANGCGATTACGGCTAGCGAGATCATNAGCGCCTCCCATGAGNGCTTCGTAAAGAAGAATAAGAGGGCCATCATCATCACCGCTACNACAAAAATGATGGATCCATATCCCCAGCTATATGGGTCAAACATCGTCAACCCCAAGGCAAATGGATAAAACAAAATGCTCGCGAGCGCAATGATAAGAGGGGTAACGCTGGATAAGCGATAAGCCGGCGCAGATGACCACGTAAATAAAATTAACATCATTGTCACAATGCTGAGCTCTCCGCTTACCCCACGAATATAGGCTACTAAAGGTAGATTCCAGGGGGCGCCTAGACTATTCAATGGTAATAATAGCAATACGGTACAAAACACAATGAAACATAGACCCGCAACGCTACTTTGACTAAAGCCAAAGAACTTCCTAGAAAAATGCATCAATACAACACCGGTAATCACACTAAGCTCAACGAGAGGTATTTGCTCGATTAGCATGGCTAAGCTCATTGAGACTCCTTAAGATCTATTGGGGCATTACTTGTAGCGGCCATCTCGTGTTGAGCTTGGCGTAAGTAAGTCATTAAGGTGTTAGGCTCCCATGAAATGGACTTAATACGCTTACGATTCCAGGTATAGACTAAAAAAACCTGCCCTTGTTTATTCATACTCAAATAAGGATATGAGAACTCTTCTTTGGGGTTACTTTGCGAAGCGGATTCATCCTCTAGGACCTGAATAATCTTCCAAGGAGAGTAGTTATCTTTTGCTGCCTGACTGCTAGTGTCATTGTTGGTTCTTAGCCAAGATGCCGCCAGCACTAAACGGTGACGTCCGTGCTCAAGATCATTGAAGACCATTAAGCGCGTACGATCCGCTAATTCAATCCCGGTGATTGCGGCATTNGGATTCGATATTGTTAAATCTGAAGTGANGGTCCATAAATGGCCTGCATCTGCTGTATGGCTTACGGCGATCTGCTTAGCGCCACTTCTACGTGCCTGCCTGAAATAAGCACTAGCGTGTTTTTCGTCATCAATAAATATGATTGGCTGTAGCGTGCCACGCCCCGAGCTCATGCGACGCTTATCGAGTACTTGGCCAGAGGGATCTAGCCGTAACAGCTCGCCATACTTTCCAATCCATTCGTGATACACAGGAAACCCCATGCTGCCATCGTTAAATAAGAAACCTTCGCCCTTGACCAAAGTGCTGATATTAAGAAGTGGGCTAGTAATCAGACGTTGCGGTTTTGACCAACGCAAGCCCTCATCATCGGAGTACATCATACTAATTGAACTGCCTGCCCAACCGCCAATTGAGACTGCCACAAAATAGAGTTGCAACTGTCCATTAATATTACGGATTGGGACAGGATTACCTAATTTCTTAATGTATCGACTAAGGCCTTGCTGCGCTCCTTCACGATCTAATACAACAGTGCCCTGCCCCCATTGTTTAACTGAGGCGTCCCAAACTGCGCTCTGAATTACAACATCAGCGGCACCCTCGCGAGACCCAGCAAACCAAAAAGCACGCCAGTTACCATCTTTTAATGGAATTAGTGAGGCAGCGTGTACTGAAGGTCTACCTGTATCAGGTAGCCAATCAAGCTGGCCTTGCAAGCTGACTGGGATTTGCTTAGCAATACCTTTCTTACTACCCGCTCCCAATGGATCAATAGCAATCAGTTGTCCATCTGAATTGATAGGCTGCTCTATGGGACTAATAAAATCTGCCCAAGCCGGCCGATCATTGACTTGCAAATAGGCCATCCCAAGCGCTACTACCAGAAAGATAAATGCCAAAACCCGAATCATCGACAAGCGTCCTGATACAGGGCCGTATCTTTGCCGGTATTAAATGGGGCTGACACAATGTACTCTTTCACAAAGAGATTGTCGCTTACTTGGCCCATGAGCATCGCTTTAATCTCTTGATCATTATGGCGCGCACGCATCTCGAGTCGCTCTCCGAGCATTACACAATCAGCACAAAGCTCTAATTGGCTTTGAAGCGGAGCTTGAACTGCGAACAAAGAATAACGCTCTGCAAGCTTTTTAATTTCTCTCGCCTCGCCTGCTGGATATCCTTTGATATTAGC
>JGI25923J51411_1000132_pt1 | contig 10970 bp, 14 predicted proteins | sample LauGreFaBDMM15SN_2_FD_51411 | JGI IMG/M metagenome (IMG submission 51411) | reverse complement strand
AGCAGTTATTTTTATTTTTTTGGGATTAATTTCTATCTTTATAGGAATTGTTTTTTACTTCTTCGGTGCCACTTTGATTTTGCCATTTTCGTTTCTAGAAGTTTTTGCTTTGGTAGCAGCTTATTTTTACAACACTTTGCATGCCAATGACTATGAGCGTCTTAGAGTGGATAACAAGAACGTATATATTGAGTCAAAGTTTGGTCGCGAATATCGTGAAGAAAATTTTCTAAAAAGTCTTGCACGAATACTACCTAGCGAAAAAGGTAATTTAATCAACCTATCACAAGGTCAAAGAAATATTCATTTTGGAAAAAATATTCACACAAGCCTGAGATCATTGCTTGAGGTTGAGATTAAGCAAGCTCTAAAAAGTTGAAGATTTTTTCTCTGACATATCAAACGTGAGACCAAGGAAAATATCTAGGCCTTCTTTGAGGTTTGTTCCAAGTCTGGTCGTCCAGGGCGCAACCCACGCACAGGCGAGCCTGTGTTGATAGATTCAAGACGAGTGGTGACGTTTAGTCCACCTAAGTGTTTCCAAAAGTAACTTCGAAGGTATTTGAACTGTTGTCAGTAAAGTTAATCAATTAGGAAATTAGAATATGAATCCCCAAGAAAAATTTCAACTCGAGCAATTTTTAGAGCAGCTCAATAGCACCCAAGCCGGACCAAAAGACAGCGATGCCAATGCCATGATTGCGGATTCTGCAAAGCGGCAGCCCGACGCTGCTTACCTTTTAGTGCAGCGCGCCATGGGTTTAGAAATGGCCCTGCAAGTTGCTCAAAAACAAATGACTGAGATGCAGACCAAAATAGATCAATCCAACAAGCCTTCAGGCTTTTTAAGTGGTATGAATTCGTGGGGCAGGGCTGAACCGGCTGCCACCCAAAGCAGCCCCGCAAATGCAATGGCTGCGACCAGGCTGGCAGCAGGGGCAGCGCAGCCAAGCGCTTGGGGCTCAGGCATGTTGGGCGCCATTGCCACTACCGCCGTTGGTGTTGTAGCAGGCTCGATGCTGTACCAAGGTATTCAGAGCATGATGGGGCAAAACACCAGCCCAGAGAGTGGTACAGCGCTAGACCACTCCAACGCTCCCGCAGACTCGGGCCAGCAGGTGGCTCAGAACTACGATAACAGCGCCAGTGACTACGGTAGCGATTTTGGGGGTGATTTTGACAGCGACATCTGAAGTGAATCTTCGCGTTAGCAGATTTTTGCAGCTCTAACGACGCCTAACTTAGGGTTGATGTATGGTTAATGACCCATGGCACCTAGGTCAAAAAGTGGACTTTCCACGGTGCAGTAGACAGCTTGGGCCTATGATGTGTGTGTCGAAAATGTAAGGTGGCGAAAGTTAAGCTATGCATAAAAAGTGGGTGTTATCGGGGTTACTTTTGCTGTGTTTTTCAGCGTCGGCAGAGTGGGGGTTTTTATTTACAACCCAAATTGAACCCTGGCGACCAGGATCAAAGGGTATGAGGGTAGACCACTACATTGGCAAATATTCAAACAATGCAGAAAGTTCTTACATAGAAATTGAAGTTTTACAAAACTTTATAACACTTGAATCGGGGACTGGCCCCAAAAGAAATTGGTCAGTTATAAAGCAAGAAAAATTAAATTGTACGCAATCAAATTTCAGTACTTTGTCCTTTATTGTTTTCTCGGATTTGAATGGCTTGGGCGAAGTTTTGGAAAACTTTACTCAAACACAGATTAAATGGAAAGAAATCGACTCTGATGAAGACATCACGAAGATTCATAGGATCGTCTGTGGTATTCCCCCCATTAAGTAGACATTCATTGAAGTAGCGATTGGCTAGTTCAGCATGTGGTGGGTGAATCTGATCTTGAGGCCCTAAGCGCTTAATTCAAATCGCGGTAAAAATTTTCATGCGGTCCTACTGCCTCAAGATACACCAATTTAAGTCCCTCGCCGATTGTGTATCCCAGCAAGTAAAGCTGTCCCTGACTTCGAAATTTATAAACATACAAGGCTGATAAATCACCTTTTTTCTTGTCTCCAATCTTCGGGGAAGATTCAACTGTAGCAACTGCTATATCTACATCAGAAGCAATGTTGTCATGCAGCTTTTTATATTGACGCGCAAATCTGCGGGTCTGNACTGCTTGATACGTCATGTGCGACTACGTGGNTGAAATGGAGTTGCATCGCTGCGTGGCTCTTTCATCGAAGCTAATGCTTGCACAACAAAATCAATTGGCAATTCTGGATTGTCGATTGCAGCTCGCCCAACAGTTGCCCAAAACTCAATCTGACCAGCAATTGTTCGGTGTTCAGCTTTGGCTTCGCTTTTTGCTTGCTCGTATAGTTTGTTGTCAATTCTTACTGGCATACCCATATTTAAACTCCTTTGCTACAAATGTAGTTTAAGTTTATAGCATGCTAAAAATTTTCTCAACTGCTGTATGGTGACGCAATTAAATTTTTAAAAAATGCGACAAATCCTTTGTCAACTTGGCTGCGACCATTGTTGGCTCTAACTTTGACGGAAGCTTGGTAGGTGTGCATGCATTATTTATTCAACCCATTCAAGATTGCGAAAATCAAACCCACACTCAACTGTTGGCTTGATGATGGCAAAGTAGGGGGAAACGTCAAAGTCTCTAGGTGTTAGAAGCGAGTGGTGCTTGGGTTTGAACTGCTTTGGTTGAAATTTTTGAGTTGTAAAGTCATGTTCATTGGCTGATGTACCTGGCCTTTTGTGCTCTAAGGCAATGATGGGGTAGTGAATGCCTTCAAATGCCTGAGCAATTAATGTAGAGCAGATTGCTCGCGTTGGGTCGCCACTGCCCAGTGACAATAAACTTCTTCTGAATCGAGTCGGAACCGGTGGCGTTGGTAACAAGTACCTTGCTAGATCAAGAACGTTTCGTAAATCGTATTGATGTCCAATTTTGTCAATAGCTGCTTGTGCAACATCGTTGCATTCTTGCTCACTAAGTCCTATGGGTCTGCAGATTCTTGTGTGCAGATTCATAAATCTATCAAGTCCAGTGCTGCGAACTCCATGCACCATATCGGCATCTATAAGACAGTGGTGTTCGGGTGCATTTAGGCTGAAATTCATACCTACGTAAAGTGCGGCATGAGACCACGTGGACTGGGTCAGGTATTTGATTGCAGCACTTATTCGGGTGTTACCTTCAATCAGCAGTACATCACCTGGTCGCAAAGTAGCCTGTAGATGCAAGGGGTTGGATGGTGGAGCTGTGCCGTTGATTTCGAGCTCTTTGCTGAGATAAACGGCCAACGATTTGCCGATTGCACCTGCGACTTTATTCATACAGCGTGTCTATTGATTTTTTCGNTACTCAGCATAATTTAATCCAAATCTATTTAGGGCATGTTGTTTCTTTAAATTGCCATTTTGAAATGCTCTAAGCCAGTCTCGGTCCAATGCACACCATTGCGCTCTTCGACCTTGAACCAATGANCTGCATCCGAGTCAGAAGGTTCTGAGGCAATGGTTGTAATGGGGTGCAAGCCGTTTTCGCTGGCTCGTGTGTGGGGGGAGCCAAAGTACATACTGGGGGATTGGTCGTCGCTGGAATACCTAAAAGCCCAAATGTCTTTGCCGTTGGTTAAAGCACAGGAAATCCGCATGGGTTCGTCCGCGTGGTGTCTTTCCATGATTTTGTTGACATCGCGCAAAGTAGCTTGCATGGCGTTGATTGGGTCGTTAATCAAACCTTTGCTGAGTGCAACTAGAAATAGGGCTTCACTGTCAGTGGTGCCTTCCCTGTGTGGATAGTGCACATGGTCAATGAGGTCTTCAACATCTTTTCTGCAGTCATGCCAGTTGCCAATCTTGCCGTTGTGCATAAAAGTCCAGTTTTGCCACGTAAATGGATGGCAGTTACTCCTATTGACCGCTGTGCCAGTAGTAGCGCGTACGTGAGCAAAAAATAATCTAGTTCTTATATGTGCAGCAAGTGAGCGCAGATTGCTGTCATTCCAAGCGGGCAGGATGTCTTTAAACAGTCCAGGTGTGGTGCGTTTGGTGTACCAGGCAACACCAAACCCATCGCCATTGGTAACCCATGCAGACTGGGTTGCTGCCAAGCTCTGACTCACAATGGAATGCTCTTGGTGGAAGATCAAGTCTTCAAGGTAAATTTCTGGACCCGCATAAGCTACCCATCTGCACATGACGACCTCGTCTAAAAATCCCAAATATGCCCAAGTCTATGGGAGTTCCTTGTAATTTCAATTGCAGAATGCCCTCGAATCAAGGACATGCCGGATTTGGCTTCAATCACAGTCCAAGTGAGCCAGGTAATTGGGCTATTTGGGGATATGTGTTCATGGCTCCATCTTCTCAAAGTTTGGAGCCTCCTCAAAACCCGGGGCGATTCATGGCAAGATAGAAAGCTAGAGATACGTTATTTAAAGGGAAGTCTCATCCATGAACGAGTCAAGCATTTGGTGGATCATTGCAGGCACACTTGTAAGCATAGAGCTGATGACGGGCACTTTCTACTTGCTTATGCTCGCAATAGGCGCGACAGCGGGTGCCATCGCAGCGCATGCTCAACTAAGCGTTACAACACAGCTCATCACAGGATCGGTAGTCGGCGGACTGGCTGCTATTTTTTGGCGCATTTACGTATTGCAAAAACTAAAGTCACACCCTGAAAAAGTTCCTGCCCAACACTTGGATGTCGGTGAAACAGTAGAAGTGCATGAATGGCTCAGCAACGGCACTGCACAAGTCAAGCACAGAGGCGCAAACTGGACTGCCATTTGTGCAAAAGGAATTTCTAAAGATCTAGGTGTTTATCAAATCCAAGATATCCAAGGCAATACTTTGGTGCTGCATAAAGTTTAAGTCAAGGTTAGATTCATAGAAAGAAAATCATGGAAATTTCAATCGTCCTTTTGGCCATTGCGGTCTTGTTCATCATAAAAACCGTTAAGGTCGTGCCGCAACAAGAAGCTTGGGTGGTTGAAAGGCTGGGTAAATTCCATGCCAGCCTGGCCCCGGGCCTGAACTTTGTGGTGCCCTTTGTCGACAAGGTGATCCAGAAGCACAGTCTGAAGGAAATCCCTCTGGACGTGCCCAGCCAGATTTGCATCACGCGCGACAACACGCAGTTGCAGGTCGACGGTATTCTGTACTTTCAGGTGACGGACCCTAAGCTGGCAAGTTACGGTTCGTCCAACTACATCATTGCCGTGACCCAGCTGGCTCAAACCAGTCTGCGCAGCGTGATCGGCAAACTGGAACTGGACAAGACATTTGAAGAGCGAACGATCATCAACTCGCAGGTTGTAGCCGCGATTGACGAAGCGGCGCTCAACTGGGGTGTGAAGGTGCTGCGCTATGAGATCAAGGACCTGACTCCACCTAAAGAAATTTTGCTGGCCATGCAATCGCAAATCACCGCTGAGCGTGAAAAACGCGCCTTGATCGCAGCTTCTGAAGGCCGTCGCCAAGAGCAAATCAATATCGCTACTGGCGAGCGTGAGGCTTTCATTGCTCGCTCAGAGGGTGAAAAGCAGGCCGCCATCAACAAGGCGCAAGGGGATGCTGCTGCTATAACTGAAATGGCCAACGCGACTGCGCAAGCCATTGAGCGGATTGCAAGCGCCATTCGCCAACCCGGGGGTGATCAGGCGGTACAACTGAAAGTGGCTGAACAGGCCGTGCAGGCCTACGCCAAAGTTGCGCAAGACGCCAAGACCACACTGATTGTGCCGGGCAACTTAACCGAAGTCTCTGGACTGATTGCTTCGGCAATGCAATTGGTGAGCACAGGCAAACAAGTGGGCAGCTGACTACTTAGCGTTTAAGCATCCCTTTACAAGTTGGACATGGCCGCTCGGACAAGACACATCATTGACGCAGTCCAAATTGAGTAAGAGCAATAAATGTCAGTTGCTTTTCAAGTTCAATGCAGGCCATTTGAGCTGCCATGGGGTTCTTGCCAGCATTTAGGTCCTGTTTGTTATCAGGCATGTGTCTCTTCTTGTTCCAACAGAAAAATACCGCCTTCATTTGCGCCAGAAGTGTGAGCTGAACAAAACCAGCACCGACAGTAGTTCCAGTCGGCCCAGCAACATGGCAAAACTCAAAACACCCAACTGGAAGGGACTCAGGCCGCCGTAATTGCCCGAGGGTCCGACCTGACCCAAGCCTGGGCCGATGTTGTTGATGGTGGCAATAACGGCCGAAAATGCGGTCACAGTGTCCAAGCCACTTAGCAAGAGCAGCATGCTCAGACCCATGGTGGCACCGCCATAAATGAGCATGAAGCCCAACACCGCTGTCATGACCGACACGGGGATCACGGCGCCGCCCAGCGTGACCGGGTTGATGACACGGGGGTGGATGATGCGCACCAACTCGCGCTGGGCTTGCTTGACCAGCAAGATCATGCGAACCATCTTGATGCCGCCACCCGTAGAACCCGCACATGCCGCAAAGCAGCCCAAGAACATCAACAAAATCGGGGCAAATACAGGCCACTGAGCGTAATCGGTGGCGGCATAACCGGTGGTGGTGGCCAAAGACACCACATGGAAAGCACTGATGCGCAAGGCTTCCAGCCCGTCTTCATAAACACCATGGACCAGCAGCAAGGCCATCACCAACAAAGTGGAGGCCAACAAGACACCTAGGTAAGTGCGGATCTCGCCATCGTTACTGATGGGCAAGATGGAGCGGCTGCGCAGCACAACAAAGTAGCGCACAAAACTGATCCCCGCCAAAGTCATGAAAACGATGGCCACCCACTCGATCATGGGCGAGTTGAAGTGCCCAAAACTGGCGTCATACGAAGAAAAACCACCCAAACCCATGGTGGTGCACATGTGCATAAAGGCATCGGCCCAGCTCATGCCAGCCCAGCGGTAAGCCAACAGGCACGCGCCAGAAAACAAGAAGTACACGCCCCACAAGCCACGCGCCGTTTCGGCAATGCGGGGGGTGAACTTGGTGTCTTTCATAGGGCCGGGCATTTCGGTCTTGTACAGCTGCATGCCGCCCAATCCCAACATGGGCAACACCGCCACCACCAACAGCATGATGCCCAGCCCACCGATCAGCTGCAAAAAGCAGCGCCAAATATTGACCGAAACCGGCAAATGCTCAAGCCCCGTCAAAGCCGTTGCGCCCGTTGCGGTAAGCGCGCTCATGGCCTCAAAGTAGGCCTTGAACCAAGTGATCTCTGGCACCAAAAACATGAGTGGTAAGGCCGAGTAAGCGGGCAGCACCAACCACACCAGGTTGACCAGCAAGAAGCCGTCTTTAGCCAATAGTTCGCGCCGGTGGCGCTGCGTGATGGCTGCCAGCACCATGCCGCTGGCAGCGGTCAGGCCAAAACCAGCCAACCAAATCAATTGCAAATCTTGGTGGTCTTTAAACCAGGCCCAAATGCCCGGCACCAAAAATGTCACCGAGAACGCGATCAAGATGCGTGCCATCAAGGACAGCACGGGTGCGAAGAAAGTGAACATCAGCCAAAAAAGGTCGCGCTGACCTGAAAAAGTTTTTCCACCGCACGCACATCGCGTTTATTGGGGATGAAAAAGATAATGTGATCATCGGCCTCGATCAGGGTGTCGTGGTGAGGCATCAACACCTCGGCTTTATTGCCCTGGCCACGCACGATAGCGCCCATGCTCACGCCTTGGGGTATTTTAATTTGTTCTACACGGCGCCCGACCAATTTCGATGTCTTGAAGTCACCACGCGCAATGCCCTCCAGCGCCTCGGCTGCGCCACGGCGCAGGCTGTGAACAGCCACCACATCGCCCCGACGTAGGTGAGCCAACAACTCGCCAATCACGGTTTGCGCAGGTGATATCGCAATGTCAATCGTGCTGCCTTGCATCATGTCGGCATAAGCACGGCGGTTGATCAGGGCCATGACGCGCCGCGCGCCCATGCGTTTGGCCAGCATGGCGGACATGATGTTGTCTTCGTCGTCGCTGGTCAGAGCCAGGAACAGATCCATTTCGCCCACATTTTCTTCGTGCAGCAGGTCTTCATCGGCACCGTCGCCATTCAGAATTAAGGTGCTAGAGGGCAATTGGCCGGCCAAATATGCGCAGCGATTTTTATCGCGTTCGATCAGCTTCACATCGTATTGGTCAGCCAGAATGCGTGCCAAACGCAAGCCCACCTTGCCGCCACCGGCCAGCATCAGGCGCTTTACGGGTTGGTCAGTTTTGTGGATGCCGGCCAACACCAATGTGATTTTGCGGGTATCAGCCAACACAAACACCTCGTCGCCCGGCAGGATGCGGGTCTCGGGCAATGCGTCCACCTGGGTGTCTTGCCGGTACAGGGCTACCACGCGCATCTCCGCATCCGGCAATCGGTCGCGAAACTCGGCAATGGTGTGGTTTACCAGAAGGCTGTCGACGGCTGCTCGTACCACGATCAGACTGACGCGGCCGTCGGCAAATTCAAGCACTTGCAAGGCCTCAGGGTACTGGATGAGCTGCTGAATGTAGCGCATGACCGACTCTTCAGGACAGATGACATGGTCAACGGCGAAACCGGACTTGCCCAACAATTCATCTCCCTCGTTGAACTCAGGCGACCGTAGGCGGGCGATGGTAGTAGGTACATTGAAAACGTCGTGGGCGATCTTGCAGAACACCAAGTTTGACTCATCGGCCGCGGCGCAGCCAATGACCATTTCAGCGTCTTGGGCCCCGGCTTCGCGCAGCACGGATGGCTGAATGCCGTTGCCAACCACGCCGCGCAGATCCAAGCGATCTTCGAGCAGTTTGAGGCGTATCGGATCCTGGTCGATGACGGTGATGTCGTTTTGCTCGGAAACCAGGCTTTCAGCGACGCTTTCGCCTACACGGCCAGCGCCTAAGATGATGATGTTCATAAAGGCGCATGATACATTTCTTGAGATCTGATTGGATTCAAATCAGGGCATCGTCCTCTTCGCTTGTGTGTGTGATGAAAAAAATGGAGAACTCTGAATGCCCACAGGCAATGTGTTTCTGGGTTGTGTGCAGCAGGGCGGTGATTTGATCTTCAAAAGTGTAAAAAGGTTCTTCTTCTTTTTGCTCTGCAGCATCTACCTTCAGGCTATGGCGCACCATGGTTGGACAGAATATGACCAAACTAATTTAGTAAAGTTCTCTGGCGCAGTGACTTAAAGTGGATACGAGCATCCACATGGCTTCATCACACTTGCTTTGGGCGAAAGAACGTTGACTGCGGTGCTGGCTTAAAGCTTGTTCCCATTAGTTAATTGGAGTGGCGATTGCGCCGCCAATGCATCCGCCATTTCAGGCACCAGGGCGATGGGGGTATCCAATTGATACTGGTCAGTGAACCGGGTTTTCATAAAGTGTAGTTAATAATGCAGTATCGTTAAATAGTACTGTATGAGAAAAGAATACGATTTCAGCAAATCACGTAAAACCCCATTTACGTTCTTGTTCATAGCTATAACCGCAATTTGCATGTTTGGCTCGTTGCACGCTGAACCACTTACGCAATACCTTTGGAAACGCAGAGTTGTCCTGAGCTTTTCAGATGCCAAGTCAGCACCTGAGCGTATTTTGTTGTTGAAGCAAATCGAGCAATATCAGTGTGAATTTGATGACAGACAAATGGTTCATATTGACTTGATTGCCGGCTCAAATGATCACCAACTTTTGAGCCGTAAATTTTCGGTGCCAAATATGGGTTTCAATCTGNTGCTATTGGGCAAAGATGGGGACGTCAAGTTGCTTACAAGCCAGCCATCACTTGAAAATTTACTGACACTGATTGACACCATGCCCATGCGACAAAGAGAGTTGCGCATTGGCAGTTGTCCTTAATGCCATTGCTGCTTGACAAAGAGGCACAAAGTTCAACAATTGCTCAGGAAGCATAGTGACGTCATCATAAGTAGAGAGCAACTCCTCGACCTGGGCTCGAACCAGGGACCTACGGATTAACAGAACTTTTTTTAAAGACTTTATTTCTACACGAAATTGTCACGGTATCCTTGTACTGTCAAATTTTTGTCTTATTCCTTTAAGAGGTGAACCGTGCGCAAGAATGTTTTGAATTGGATGGTGGGGGTGGTGGCCTTGGTGTCTTTCCAGGCGCAGGCATTGGATGCCCGTTTTAAGGACGCTAACGGCGACATGGTGGCCGATGCGCCCACTGACTCCAAGCAGTGGATCGACCCCGCCACTTTGGTGTTTGCCTACACCCCGGTTGAAGACCCCGCTGTGTACGCCCCTGTTTGGGCGCCCTTCTTGGACCACTTGTCCAAAGTAACCGGCAAACGCGTTCAGTTCTTCCCGGTTCAAAGCAACGCCGCTCAACTCGAAGCCATGCGCGCTGGTCGCTTGCATGTCTCGGGCTTCAACACGGGTTCTAACCCCATTGCGGTGAACTGTGCCGGTTTTGTGCCCTTTGCCATGATGGCTTCCAAGGACAACCGCTTTGGCTACGAGATGGAGTTCATCACCCACCCCGGTAGCGGCATCGAGAAGATTGAAGACATCAAAGGCAAGCGCATGGCCTTCACGTCCGAGACCTCCAACTCGGGTTACAAAGCCCCATCGGCTTTGATGCGTCAGCAATTCAAGATGGAAGCGGACAAAGACTTCACGCCGGTGTTCAGTGGTAAGCACGACAACTCCATTTTGGGTGTTGCCAACAAAGACTACCCCGCAGCAGCGATTGCCAATTCGGTCAAGTTGCGCATGGAATCTCGAGGTGTGGTCAAGCCAGAGCAGACCAAGGTGATATACAAGTCACAGTCTTTCCCCACCACGGGTTACGGCCATGTCTACAACTTGAAGCCCGAGTTGGCTGAGAAGATCAAAAAAGCTTTCTTCTCGTTCAATTGGGAGGGAACCACATTGGCGGCCGAGTTCAACAAAGCCGAGCCACCACAAGAGAAATTCATGCCCATCACCTACAAACAGCATTGGTCTGTGGTACGTGAAATCGACCAGGCCATGAAC
>JGI25923J51411_1000120_pt1 | contig 11258 bp, 7 predicted proteins | sample LauGreFaBDMM15SN_2_FD_51411 | JGI IMG/M metagenome (IMG submission 51411) | reverse complement strand
GGCTCGGAGTGGACGGAGGCGGAAAGAATCCTGTAGCGCTCTTCCTTGCAGTCGTATTCAATTCGCATCCGACGTGATTTCTCGCCGTCTGCAGTACGCTGCTTAAGCTCTTGCACCCGCCAAACCCGACGCATATTTCCATCTTTACGAATTGTGGCTGGATCATAAAAATAAGTTATTGTTTTGGCCTCGAAATACATCACCCACTCAGCCCAAGCAGAGCAAGCCAGCATCATCAGAACTACAAGAAATAGCTTTTTCACACCGTCGACCTTCCTTTAATTTCTTACCAAAAATTGAGAAGCTACACGAGACTGATTGCCTCCGTACATATGCCCGACCATGCGTCTTCCCTGCCCCGACGGCATCGCAAGTGGGCTGCGCCTAGACCCTGCTAATTCTTGAGGCTGATGCTGCGGTGTCGGTTGAACCGACACCTTGGTATACGTCCCGTAACTGGACGGTGCCAACACTTTCTTCTTCCCACAACACCATCCAAAGCGTCCTCATCTTGAACCAGAGCGGCAACAGCAATTGATGATGTTGCGGGGCAATTGTTGACCGTCCCATTACGTGACGCTGAGATAAAACTCAGGTAATTTAGTCATAAGCCAAGTCACCTCTTTGTTTTGCTCCATTTGATTGCGGATCTAGTATTTTTCTTCTGACAACTTCAGCAATAAGAATACCTAAGGGTGCTGACACCCAAATACATAACAAAATGTTTGCAGAAGGGTAATCGCGCAGAATGGGTCCCATCACAAACAGTATGACTCGGAAAATCCAAAACGCACCCCACATTGATCCAGCAAATCTGATCATCCATATTCTGTGACTTGTTACATCCCCTCTTCGTATAGCTAAAACCCCCATCACTGCACAGCCATAAACAAAGAACGACATCGACCAAAAACCATACATGGAGAGATTGCCGCCGTATTCATCAACGGAGCCGTGAGAAGCTGCAAGCCAAATTGCACAAACCGTTCCTATGGTCAGACTAGCAAAGGAAACTCTTCCAAGGTAGGCGTGCAGGGTAGCGTTTGCGCCAGTGCCAGGGCGCCATAGCTGAATGTGCATCAACACAAAGACGATTGAATTGAAAGTTAGGTGTGCGTAGAGAAGGTTTGTTCTAAATTCTGTGCCATTTAAAAATCGATCGTGAAAAGCTGTGCCCCATGAAGGATGCAATTCATAAGTCGCCCCCCAAACCGAACAGGCGTTATCAGGACAAGTTGCCAGCGCTGCTGCTGTTTGGCCAGACTGCAAGCCGATATTGTCGAGGACATCGTAAATTCCAATAAAGAATGCAATGGCAGCTGGCGCTCCTTCAATCAAGTAGCGGACATTCATGAACAGCAGAAATGCAATTCCAAAAACAATGAATGGAGTGAATTTTTTATGGGTTAGGCCCCAAATCAGTAATCCTGCCCAGACAGTTAATGAACCGAAAAAAATAGTTAATCCAAATGGCATGTTCATTCAATAACCCTCTCGCTTGTATTTGCTGACGTTTGAAATATCGAGCCTAATCATCCTAAGAGAGCAAATACAAATATGTCAATCGGGTTAATAGTTAGCTAGGCCCTGACAAATTGAAACTTAATTGAGTGTTGCCACACATTTGGCACATACGCAGGCTTTTCCCTTGGCTTGATCGGGTACTTGATCCATCACAGCGGGCGTAAAAACTGCATCCATACACCAGCAGCGCTCAGGCTTGGTACCAGTAGCTTTGGCCGTTTCCATGGCGCACACATTAGGTTCATGACAGATAGGGCAGCGGGTTGGATCAATGGTGTTCATAAGGCTTTTTTATTTATANGTCGTGAAAAAGTTAACTGCAAAAAATCATCGCCCACTCATCCCTTTAATTTAGGTGTAGCAATGACCANAGCATCATCAATATTTTCGCAGTACTTATGAATTTGTGACATGGCTTCAAGGATATGTCCGAGATAGTCTCTTAAACGCAATGGATCACGACTCATATAAGTTGCGAAGCTTGTAGCGAATAGCACCTAGGTCAAACAAAATAGTCTCGGAAGTGGTATCAACAAGAATATCTAAATCACTTAGCTCTGTATTCAAGCCCTGTGCAACAGATCCAAAAANGCGAGCATTCAGCACCCAGTGCGCAAAACTTCTTGGTATTTAAGCGTCCATCTTTGCAAGAGAAAACCCCCTTACACTTTGANCGAGTTTTCGTCTCAAGCGACAGTTTAAAGTAGCAGATATCAAAAATTCAAGACTTCCGTCGCACCGATGAACACCATGCCTGATTCTCGATTCGCCTTCAATCGTCGCTTGCTTGCCGATATTGGTGGAACGCATGCCCGCTTTGCCATGCAAAGTCAGCACCTGGGGCGTTTGGAAAATATGGCGGTTTACCAGTGCGCACATTTTGCGAGCCTTGAGTTGTGCGTCAGGCACTATCTGGCGGATCATCCCTCAGCAAAGCCGACCTGTGCAGCCATGGGCATTGCCACGCAGGTGATGGGTGACTGGGTCAGCATGCCCAACAACCCTTGGGCTTTTTCAACGTCTGCCTTGCAACAAGCCTTGCGGCTTGAGCAGTTACTTTTCATCAACGATTTCACGGCATTGGCTTTGTCGTTGCCTGACCTGGAAAGTGACGATCTGCACCGCATTCACCCCGGGCAACCCCAAGCTGGTGCGCCGCTGGCTCTTGTAGGGCCGGGCACTGGGCTTGGCGTGTCTGGCCTGTTTGCGACGGCGCAAGGCAGCTTTGTGGCCATCAGCGGCGAAGGCGGTCATGTCACCTTAAGCGCTGACAACCCTTACGAAGTTGCCGTGCTGGACTTTTTGCAAAAGCGCTTTGGTCACGCATCTGCCGAGCGCGCACTTAGCGGCCCCGGACTGCTCAATTTGTACGAGGCGGTTTGCGCCATTGATGACCGGCCTCGTCAACACACGCAGCCTCATGAAGTGATGGACAGTGCCCTGTCGCACGCCGACCCGGCAGGTGTTGCAGCTCTTGGTTTGTTTTTTTCATTTCTTGGCAGCATCTGCGGCAATCTTGCTCTTACTTTGGGGGCCAGGGGTGGGCTTTATTTGGGTGGCGGCATTGTTCCGCGCGCGCTTGCAGCGCTTGAACAATCGCAGTTTTTGTCGCGTTACCTGCAAAAAGGCCGCTACCAGGACTATCTTCGACAGATCCCTATTTCGGTCATTACCGCCGATGTTTTTCCAGCTTTAAAGGGTGCTGCACGCGCGCTGGATATGAAAAATCAGGCATGATGACTTTGATTTTTTTAACTTGATCTTATAAAGGAACTCACAATGCCTTCTGGAAAAATTCTCGTCGCCCAAGGTGGTGGCCCCACTGCGGTCATCAACCAGTCGATGGTCGGGGTGGTGATGGAGGCGCGGCGCTTTAGCCAGGTTGAGCGCATCTACGGCGCCATACATGGCGTTCGCGGCATCGTCAACGAAGATTTTGTTGACCTTACGCATGAAACCCAGCACAACCTTGAACAGGTGGCCAACACACCCTCATCGGCTTTGGGCTCAACACGCGACAAGCCTGATCTGGCTTATTGCCAAGACATTTTCAAGGTTCTCAAAGCGCATGAAATTGAGCATTTTTTTTACATCGGCGGCAACGACTCATCGGACACCGTTCGTATCGTCAGCGAGCAGGCCCAAGCTGCCAGCTACCCCTTGTGTTGCATCCATGTGCCNAAAACNATAGACAACGACCTGGTGGGCAGTGACCACACGCCGGGCTTTCCATCGGCCGCGCGCTTTGTAGCCCTGGCCTTTGCCGGTGCCAACCTAGACAACGTTGCTTTGCCGGGCGTGTATGTCGCGGTGGTGATGGGCCGCCACGCTGGCTTCCTGACGGCGGCCAGTGCCCTGGGTAAAAAATTTCCAGATGATGGCCCGCATCTGATCTACCTGCCCGAGCGGACTTTCGTGCTGGACAAATTNCTCTTGGATGTTAAAACCATATATGAGCGCTACGGACGCTGTGTGGTTGCTGTGTCGGAGGGNATCCACGACGCCAGCGGCANCCCGATGGCCAGTCTGCTGGCCAAAGANCTGGAGCACGATGACCATGGCAATGTGCAACTCTCAGGCAACGGCGCATTGGCCGACCTGCTGTGCCAAGAAATCAAAACCCGCCTGAACATCAAGCGCGTGCGCGGTGACACTTTTGGCTACCTGCAGCGTTCTTTCATGGGTTGTGTTTCAGACGTTGACCAACGCGAGGCTCGCGAGGTGGGGGAAAAAGCGGTTCAGTTTGCCCTGTGGGGCAAGCAAAGCGGCTCTGTGGCGATCAAGCGAGTAGGCTCTTATTCGGTGGACTACGAGCTGCTCCCCCTGCAAGCCGTGGCTGGTAAAACCCGTGTCATGGAGGATGCGTTCATCAGCGAAAGCGGCACCGATGTGACCGATGCTTTTCGACTTTACCTGCGTCCCTTGCTGGGCTCTGGCATGCCAGATGCCTACCGCTTGCGCCACAACCCAGTGGCCAAGGTGCTCAAACGTTGAGCAAAGGTTTTACGCCCCAGATCTCGTCGGCGTATTCACTGATGGTGCGGTCTGATGAAAACATGCCCATGCCCGCCACATTGAGAATGCAGCGCCGTGTCCACTCACTGGGCAAGCGGTAAACCTCATCAACCCGTTCCTGGGTAGCCACATAGTCTGCATAATCAGCCAGCAACAGGTAGTAGTCGGTTTCCAGCAGGCTGCGCACCACGTCTGCGTAACGGAAGGGCTCGTCGGGTGAAAAAGCACCATCTGCCAGGCGGTCGATGGCACAGCGCAAGTCAAAATTGTTGTCGTAAAAGCGGCGCGGCTGGTAGCCACTGGCGCGCAGCTCTTGCACCTGCCCGGTTCGATTGCCAAAGATAAAAATGTTGTCTTCGCCGACCTGTTCGGCAATCTCGATATTGGCGCCATCCCAGGTGCCGATAGTCAGCGCGCCATTGAGCGCAAATTTCATGTTGCCGGTGCCTGAGGCCTCCGTGCCAGCGGTGGAGATTTGCTCAGACAGATCTGCCGCGGGAATCACAATCTCGGCCATCGAGACACGGTAGTTGGGCAAAAACACCACCTTCAGGCGGTTGCCAATGCGTGGGTCGTTGTTGACCACCCGCGCTACATCGTTGATCAGGCGAATGACCAGTTTGGCCATGTAGTACGCAGAGGCGGCCTTGCCGGCAAAAATGACAGTGCGCGGCACCCAGTTGGCTTGTGGCTGGGCAAGAATGCGGTGGTAACGGGTGATAACGTGCAAAACATTGAGCAACTGTCGTTTGTACTCGTGCATGCGCTTGACCTGCACATCAAAAAGACTGTGTGCATCGATGGCAAGACCTGGAAACAGGTTGGCGATATGGTCTACCAGACGCTGCTTGTTGTGCTGCTTGGCAAGCCGGAATGCACTGTTGAAAGCGGGCTCGTCGGCCAGGCTGCGCAATGCACAAAGTTCATCGAGATGTCTGCGCCAGGTTGGCGCGATCCGGCTGTCAATCAGGGCGGCCAACGGCCGGTTGGCCTGCGCCAGCCAGCGCCGTGGGGTGATGCCGTTGGTCTTGTTGCAAAAACGTTCAGGGTACAGCGTGGCAAAGTCGGCAAAAATGGTTTCCACCATCAGGTTGCTGTGCAAGGCAGAAACCCCATTGACTTTGTGGCTGGCCAGCACCGACAAATACGCCATGCGGACGCGGCGGTTGCCACGCTCATCAATCAGCGAGACACGGTGCAACAAAGCATGGTCTGAAGGATAGCGCACATGCACTTCAGACAGGAAACGCGAATTGATATCAAAAATGATCCGCAGATGACGTGGCAGCAAGCGCCCGAGCATTTCAACTGGCCAAGTTTCGAGTGCCTCGTCCATCAAGGTGTGGTTGGTGTAAGAAAAAATACGCGTGCACAACGACCAGGCAGCGTCCCATGAAAGCCGCTGTTCATCCATCAACAGCCGCATCAGTTCCGGTACCGCCAGCGCCGGGTGGGTGTCATTGAGATGAACCGCCACCTTGTCTGCCAGCAAGTCAAAGTTGCCGTGGTTGCGCAGGTAGCGGCGCAAGATGTCCTGCATAGACGCACTCACAAAAAAGTACTCCTGGCGCAGCCGCAGTTCTTTGCCATGTTCGGTGCTGTCGTCCGGGTAGAGCACCCGTGAGACGTTCTCGGAGTGATTTTTAGCTTCAACGGCGCGCATATAGTCGCCCTTGTTAAAGGCTTCAAGGTTGATGGCTGAACTTGCGCGCGCTGACCACAGCCGCATGGTAGCGACACTGGCCAGCTTGTAACCGGGGACGGCATTGTCATAGGCCGTGGCAATCACGTCATCGGTATCGAGCCATTGCACCGAATCGTTGTCGGTTTGCAGGCGCCCGCCAAAGCGCACGACATAACTCAACTCCGGACGCATAAACTCCCAAGGGTTGCCGTTGACCAGCCAGTAATCAGGCTCCTCAATCTGTCGGCCGTCAACAATACGCTGGCTAAACATGCCGTACTCGTAGCGGATGCCATAACCAATGCCAGGCAACCCTACAGTTGCAATTGAATCCAGAAAGCAGGCCGCCAACCGGCCCAGGCCGCCATTGCCCAAAGCGGCATCGGGCTCGACCTCGATCAGCGCGTCAAAGTCTGCGCCCAACTGTGAACAGGCCTCTTTGACGGCATCGTAAACGTCGGTTGCCAGCAGGGCATTGACCAGCGCGCGCCCAGTCAGAAACTCCATGGAAAGGTAATACACCCGTTTGGCATCCTGGTCCTGGGATTGTGAGAGAGTTTCTCGCCAACGGTTCATGACACGGTCACGTACGGTGTGAAAAACCGCAAACATCCAGTCGTGCTGGGTGGCCGAGCGAAGGTCTTTGCCGACCGAATACATCAGCCGGTTGGCAATGGAACGCCGAATCCCCTCGACCAAGTTGGCGGGGGGGGCATTGTCAATCAGGCTGTCGTCATTCATAGTGGATCAATACTTTTTAAAAATGCAATCAATAAATTTCAAAGGCATGGGGTGTTTAGCAATTTGCCCACGGAGCTTGGCTTAAAAGATGGTTTGAGCTTGCGGTACAGCGCCAGATAGCTTTGAGCCGTAATGTCCCAGTCAAAGCGCAGCTTCATGGCGTTTTCCTGAACGGTTTTCCAGAGCTCTGGTTGCTGCTTCAAGGAAAATGCCTGCGCCAGTGCTGCTTGCAAATCTGACACGCTGAAATCGTCAAAAACGAAGCCGCAGGCGGTGCCGTCGGCCAGATGGTTCGGCGTGCAATCGACCACGGTGTCGGCCAGGCCGCCCACCCCATGCACCAGCGGCAAGGTGCCATAGCGCATGCCATAAAGCTGCGTCAGTCCACAGGGCTCAAAACGGGAAGGCACCAAAATGACGTCGCTACCTGCAATGATGGCGTGCCCAAGCGCCTCGTGGTAACCAATGTGAACCGCCACCTGGCCAGGGTGTCGGATGGCCGCAAGTAAAAAAGCCTGCTCCAGGTCTGCGTCGCCGCCGCCCAGAAGAGCCAGTTGCCCACCTTGTGAGACGATCTCGTCAATAACGGCTTGCACCAAATGCAAGCCTTTTTGCTCGCTTAAACGGCTGACCACACCAAACACCAGCGCATCAGGGCGCAGTTGCAACCCTAGCTTTGCCTGGAGTTGCGCCTTGGCATCAGCTTTCATGTCCAGGTTTTGAACGTCGTAGGGCTGAGTCAACACCGCATCGTGGCATGGGCTCCATATCTCGTAGTCCACCCCATTGAGGATGCCGCTTAGCACGTCGACACGGCTGCGCAGCAACCCGTCCAGCCCCATGCCTTGCTCTGGCGTAAGAATTTCCCGGGCATAGTTTGGGCTTACGGTGGTGATGGTTTGTGCAAATTGCAGGGCGGCTTTCATGAAAGAAACCTGGCCGTAAAACTCCAGTCCTTCAAGGCCAAACAGGTCGGGCGGCAAACCTAGCTGGTCAAACATGGTTGCTGGAAATAGCCCCTGGTAAGCCAGGTTATGAATCGTAAAAACAGTAGCGGCCTTGGGCTGCTGGCTTGCAGCCAGTTCGCGCAGGTAAATAGGCGCCAGCCCTGTATGCCAGTCGTGGCAATGAACGATGTCGGGCTGCCAACTGGTGTCCAAACCCTGACCCAGACAGGCCGCAGTCCACCCTAGCAAAGCAAAACGCACAGCATTGTCAGGCCAGGCTTGACCCTTTGAATCTAGGTAGGGGTTGCCCTCACGCTGGTAAAGGGTAGGCGCATCAATCAGGTAGGTGGGCAAACCGCTGTCTTTTAAATGCCCAAACACCACACTGGGTGGGTTNCTGGCCAGAGGTTCAACCAGCTGCGGCCCACATGCAGCTGCTTGAGGCAGCTGCAAAGGTTGATGATTTGCAGCGCATGTGAGCGCCCACCGAAGTGCCGGGTAGGCTGGAAGTAGCAAGCGCACATCACATCCGGCCTTGCGCAGGGCGGGGGGCAAAGCTGCACTCACATCGGCCAAGCCTCCGGTTTTGAGCAGGGGAAAAAGCTCGGCGCAAACGAAAAGAACCTTCATGGCTGGGGGTTTAAGTGGGATTGGCCTCAAGCGCCTGCAGCATCTGAAGGGTGACAAGCACCACGCCGCGCTCGGTGCGGTAAAAACGCCGCGCATCTTCTACCGCGTCGAAGCCAATCCGCATGCCTGCAGGAATTTTGCAGCTATTGTCGACCACGACGCGGCGCAAATGGCAGTTGCGGCCAACATCCACCTGAGGCAGCAAAACGGCTTCTTCCACTGTGCTGAAAGAGTGCAAGTGAACGCTGGAAAACAACACCGAACGACGCACCTGTGCACCCGAAATAATGCAGCCCCCCGAGACCAGAGAATCCACCGACATGCCGCGTCTATCGTCATCGTCATAGACATACTTTGCCGGCGGGAGCTGTTCCTGGTAGGTCCAGATGGGCCATTCGCGGTCGTACATATCGAGTTCAGGCAGCGGGTCCGTCAGGTCCAGGTTGGCTTGCCAATAGGCATCGACGGTTCCAACATCTCGCCAGTAAGGAACAGCTTTGGGGCTGCTGCGTACACACGACAACTCAAAAGGGTGGGCAGCGGCATGACCCAACGCCACCATGGCAGGAATCAGGTCTTTGCCGAAGTCGTGACTGGAGTCAGACCTCAGCGTGTCTGACTGCAGTGCTTTGTAAAGGTAATCGGCATCAAACACATAGACGCCCATGCTGGCCAGGGCTGAGCCTGGTTTGCCTGGCATGCTGGGAGGGTGCTCGGGCTTTTCAACAAACTCAAGAATGCGCCTATGCTCATCGATGGCCATCACGCCAAAGGCGCTGGCTTCACTCAGAGGTACTTCAATGCAGGCAACAGTGCAGCGGCTTCCCATGGCTACATGGTCGGCAATCAATTTGGCGTAGTCCATTTTGTAAATATGGTCGCCTGCAAGTACCAAAATGTAGGAGGGCTGGTGCGCCAGCAAGATATCCAGATTTTGAAAAACCGCATCAGCCGTGCCACGGTACCAGGAGTTCTCATCAATGCGTTGCTGGGCAGGCAAGAGGTCGATAAACTCGTTGAACTCACTGCGTAAAAATGACCAGCCCCGTTGCAGGTGACGCAGCAGGCTGTGTGATTTGTACTGGGTCAACACACCAATACGCCGAACCCCAGAGTTCATGCAGTTTGAAAGGGCAAAGTCGATGATTCGAAACTTCCCGCCAAAGTACACCGCAGGTTTGGTACGCCGGTCGGTGAGGTGCTGCAAACGTGAGCCGCGCCCTCCAGCCAGCACAAGACCAATGGTTTTACGCGCAAGTTGGAGTGGGTTGTTGGGTTCCATAACGGGCTTTGGCACTCAGGCTGGGGATGGTGGGATCAGAATATCACGAAGCACCGCGACCATGAGCGTGGGTGATCTGAGCCAGTTGCGTGGCGGCGCCATCGGCCACCTGACTCCATTCGAAACGCCACTCCCAGCATCCTTGGGCCTGACCGGGAATATTCATGCGGTGACGTCCATCAAGCCCTAGCACATCCGCAAAAGAATGAATGACGGTGCACGCTACAGATTGAGACAGGGAGCGGATCATGGCCCAATGGATAGCAGTTTCAGCCTCGGGGCCAAGATAGCGCAACACTGCTTCGCGTTGATGCCGGTCAAGCCCTTGCCACCAACCGACAGCGGTGTTGTTGTCATGCGTTCCAGTGTAGGCCACGGTTTGGTGCTGGTAGTTGTGGGGGAGGTAAGGATTGCCCGAGTCATCACCAAATGCAAACTGCAGGATTTTCATCCCGGGAAAACCGTACTTCAGGCGCAGGGCGGTCACTTCCTGGGTAACCAGGCCAAGGTCTTCGGCCACCAAGGGCAGCGGGCCAAGTGCCTGAATCAAGGTATCAAAAAAGTCTTCTCCTGGCCCGTCACGCCATTGCCCTATCACCGCATTGACCTCGCTTGCAGGAACTTCCCAGTAGGCTTCAAAGCCCCGAAAATGATCCAGACGCAGCACATCGACACAGGTGAGCTGGTGAGCCACACGCGAACGCCACCAGGCGTAGCCATCCGCCTTCATGGCGTCCCAGTTGTATAAAGGATTACCCCAGCGCTGACCGGTCGGACTGAAGTAGTCGGGCGGTACACCGGCTACCGCCGCGGGCTCTCCATCTGAGTCAAGCAGGTACTGGCCGGTGTTGGCCCAGACATCAGCTGAATGGTGCGCTATAAAAATGGGAGCATCTCCTAAAATCTTGATACCACGGCTATGGGCATATTTGCGCAGGCCTTGCCATTGGGCCATAAACTGCCATTGCACAAAGCACCAGAATTCAAGATCTTGTGGCTTTTCCTGCCGCAATCGTTCCAAGGCGCTGGGTGAGCGTTGGGCATACTCTGCTGGCCAGTGGTTCCATGTGGATCCGAACATGCCATCGAGTGTCATAAACAGCGCGTAGTCATCGAGCCAATGGTGATTCTGCGCACAAAAAACCGCAAGCTCTAGGCGCTCGGCAATTTCGGCGGTGTGAGAAAACCCTTGCCACGCGGTTCGCAGCAGCTCCATGCGGCGGGGTGCGACTCGGTAGTAATCGCAACGACGCCGCTCGTAGCCTGGGTCTGGCTCCCAGCGCAGCCAGCCCCTTTCGACCATGCTGGAAAGATCCACCAGCAGGGGACTGCCCGCAAAAGTTGAAACGCTTTGGTAGGGCGAGTTGCCGGGCCCGACCGGGTTGAGCGGCAAGACCTGCCAAAGGCTCTGCCCGGCTTTGACCAGCCAATCAAC
>JGI25923J51411_1000117_pt1 | contig 11326 bp, 10 predicted proteins | sample LauGreFaBDMM15SN_2_FD_51411 | JGI IMG/M metagenome (IMG submission 51411) | reverse complement strand
TCACCTCTCACCGCACTCCAAAATCCATCAACACTAGGGGCATAAACCACTCCAACAATTACGCCATCTTTATCCTTTGCGGCAACTGAAACATTCCATCCNGGTAGGTTGTAAAGATAATTCACNGTGCCATCAAGGGGATCAATCACCCAAGTTATTCCAGANGTACTTTCCTTAGCGCTACCNTCTTCNGCNATAATCCCATCGTCTGGCCGAAGATTAAGAATTTGCTTAACAATTAGCGCCTCTGCCTGCTGATCCATCTGTGTTGCAAAATCAACGGCAGAACTTTTCTCCGTAAAAGTAAAGGCATCTGGTCGCTTCATTAAATGCGATCCAGCTAAATGTGCCACCGATTCGGCAATCTTAAGTAATTCCGCCCTCACCAGGTTATCTAAGCATGAAAAGATGCCGCACTCTGTGAGTGGCTTATTTATCCCCCCGTTAAATTGTGGCAATCTACTCTCATGAGCGAGCCAACGGATCTGCGGTTAACTGGTAAATCTGCCGATGGTGCCAATCTTGAGTTAGTTGATCAGGTTGGAAATCAATACGAGCTGCGGATAAGTGATGGCCTGCGGGCAACTGTTAATCAACCTCGTCTTTCTGCTGTTTCAGATATTCAAGAAAGTGTAACTACAACCGTAAAAGAGGTGCAGGCAAGATTACGAGCTGGTGAATCTATGGATTCAATTTCTAGAACTACTGATTGGTCAATTGAAAAAATAGAAAACTATGCTGGTCCGATCTTGCAGGAGCGCGCATTTATTATTTCGCAAGCACTTGCTACTCAAATTCGCCGTGAGCCTCATGCGCCATATCTTGAAACTGCTGTTGCTAATCAACTAGCACCCCGTGGAGTTGATATGAATACGATCGAATGGAACACACACCGCGCAGCTGATGGAAATTGGCAACTAACTCTTTACTATCCACTTCGCGATGGTTCACCCGAGGATGCAAAAGGTGAGGCAGTTTGGCTATTTAATTTAGGCAGAAGAACTTTGTCAGCTGATGATGATGGCGCAAGGTGGATTGGTGGTGAGGTTAAACAAAAAGCCCCAGTTCAAACTTATGGGAGTGTTCCAGTAAGTGAAGCACCAAGATTGGTTTCAATCAGGGAGGATGTCACTCCTTATGCGCCAACTAGATTAGTAATAGTTGATGAAAGCCTTGAGAGTGAGCAAGTAGATGATGAAGCACAGCGTGATGGTGTTACCAAAAGAATTAAGATTCCATCTTGGGATGACATTATGTTTGGGAAAAAAGATCCAGACTAAGTAAGTAAAAGCGGGATCGCAACCTCAGTATCTGTTACTCCCCCATGGTGGCCCACCATTGATGTCTCCTCTTTAACTCTTGCTGGATCCACCAAAATTAAATCACCATTAGCGATTGCAATTAAATCACCCATACGATCTGATGAATCCTGGGTGACTACTGGTCCAAATAATCCTGTTGTAATTGCATCTTGCCTACTTAATATCTTTGCCTTGTCACCAAAAAACTCCTGCCATTGTGTAATAGTTTCTGCCAAAGCACCTGCCTCAACATAGATATGCCTTGCCCTTGGTTCACCACCAATTAATGTCACATTTTCAAGTAATTTATTATCTTGCCCCAAAATTATCTGCTCGGTGCTATTTATCATTCCATGATCTGAGGTGATCCAAATTCGCGTCCCAGCAGGTGCTGATTGTTTAATCTTGGTGATAAATTCAGAAATATATTCAAATGCAGTAAGCCACTTATCAGATCCAACTCCATCACTGTGTCCAGCAGAATCTAAATTATTTAAATAGGTATAGACAAAGGAGGGTTGCGGTTTTAAAGCAAGATGTACGGCAGTAACCATCTCTTCAATACTGTTTGCGCCCACATACTTTGCACCACGCAATGCAGCCTGCGTAAATCCACTGCCTTCATATCTTTTAGCTGCAACATGCGTAACTGAGATGCCAGCATTTACTGCCCGCTCAAACATAGTTGGAATTTTTTGCCAGATAACTGGATCTACTCGCTCATCCCACTTAAGTGCGTTCAGTAAACGATTATCACTTCGTGGCACCCTTACGGTGTAGCCAAGCATGCCATGTAAGCCAGGCAGCACACCGGTTCCAAGAGTTGAGATGCTGGTGGCAGTTGTCGATGGAAAATCAGTATAAATAGTTTTAATCTGTTTAAGCTCTTCAAATATTGAGAACTGGTCAGCAAATTTATTTATTGCATCCTGCCCCATGCCATCGATTAATACCACGCACTCTCGCATCTGCCCTTGGCCAAGGGATAAATAATCATTTGTATCAGCAAGATTTAATGATGAGAATATTGAGTTGATTAGATGGGATAAACCAAACTGATCATTTAATTTCCTACTATTCATAGCGCAAGGATACCTAGATGAAGAAATTACTAAGTAATGGGCTTGTCGCGAAGAAGAAATTGATGAAATATTGGCAAGATACTGCCTATGGCCAAGACACCCAAAGTAGTTGTAGCTAAAGCAGGGGAAAACCCTGGCCGCATAATTGATATTGATGTTGCCTCTGAAATGTCTGAATCTTTTTTGGAGTATGCCTATTCGGTAATTTACTCAAGGGCTTTGCCTGATGCTCGCGATGGTTTAAAGCCAGTACAACGTCGCATCTTGCATCAGATGAATGCGATGGGACTTCGGCCAGATAAAGGTCATGTGAAATCTGCTCGAGTTGTGGGAGATGTAATGGGAAAGCTTCACCCACATGGTGATGGCGCAATATATGACGCGATGGTTCGTATGGCACAATCTTTTTCAATGCGCCTGCCATTAATAGATGGTCATGGAAATTTTGGCTCCTTAGATTCTGGCCCAGCAGCCATGCGATATACCGAATCTCGGCTTGCACTATCAGCCATGTTGATGGTGGATGAATCAGATGAGGACACTGTTAATTTTGGTGCGAATTACGATGGTCAAATTCTTGAACCGCAGGTTTTACCAGCGGCTTTTCCTAATCTATTAGTAAATGGTGCAACTGGAATTGCAGTAGGTATGGCCACAAATATGGCGCCCCATAATCTGGGTGAAGTTATCGCAGCTGCAAAGCATTTAATGGAAAACCCAAAGGCAACTTTAAAACAATTAATGAAATTTGTACCAGCACCAGATTTTCCAACAGGTGGTTACCTAACTGGCACCGAAGGCATTGCTGAGGCGTACGCCAGTGGCCGTGGCTCCTTTAAGGTGCGAGCAACTGCAGTTATTGAAAAGGTCTCTGCCCGTAAACAAGGATTAGTAATAACTGAAATGCCATACAACATTGGGCCTGAAAAAATAGTTGAAAAGATCGCTGATTTAGTTAAGGCAAAAAAGATCCAAGGCATTTCAGATATTGTGGATCTATCAGATGGTCAATCTGGCACCAAGGTTGTAGTTGAGATCAAAAATGGTTATGAACCCATCGAGGTCCTAGAAAATCTTTATCGCCTCACCCCTATGGAGGATGCCTTTTCTATCAACGCGGTGGCGCTAGTAAATGGAAAACCACTGACCTTAGGATTAAAAGATCTGCTTCAAGTATTTATTGATCACCGAATTGAGGTGGTCAAGCGCAGATCAATCTTCCGTAAGGCTAAAGCACAGGCAAGGTTAAATTTAGTAGATGGCCTGCTCAAAGCAATTGTAGATATTGATAAAGTTATTAAATTAATCAGGGCAAGTGAGGATGCAACTGTTGCCAAGGCTGGTTTAATCAAAACATTTAAATTAAGTGATGAGCAAGCAACCTATATTTTGGATATGCCACTGCGCAGATTGACCAAGATGAGCAAAATCGAACTAGAGAATGAAGCCAAAGAATTAAAGGCTACAATCTCCTCCTTAACTGCAATCCTAAAAACTGAGGAGAGCATCAAAGCTAAAGTGTCCGAGGAGTTGTCTGAAGTTGAAAAGAAGTACGCATCCCCTCGCCGCACCCGCCTTGTTGCATAAGCAACTTTGATATCAACTAACGCCCTAGAACTTCGCGCTGCCGCAAGGCTTCTGGTTAAGGATGTATCGGTTCGAATTAATCATGGTGACCGTATTGGTTTTGTTGGTCGAAACGGCGCTGGTAAATCTACGTTGGCAAAGGTTTTAGCTGGTGAAACTATGCCAGCAGGTGGAATTGTTAATCGAGTCGGCAAAATTGGATACCTGCCACAAGATCCTAGAACTGGTGAGGATCAAGGCAATGTAATTGACCGAATTCTTTCAGTTCGAGAGCTAGATCAAATCACTAAGCGAATGCGAGCAGTTGAAGAGGAGATGGCAACCTCGCAAGGTGTGGAATTAGAAAAAGCGATGGAGCGCTACACCAGAGTGGAGCATGATTTCTCCGCAGCCGGTGGCTACGCCGCCTCAGCTGAGGCAGAGGCAATTGCATCCTCGTTAGGTGTTCCTAACAACTTATTTGATCAACAATTAAGCGCACTATCAGGTGGTCAACGACGCAGAATTGAATTAGCACGAATCTTGTTCTCAGGTGCGAAAACGCTTATTTTGGATGAACCAACAAACCACTTAGATGCCGACTCAATCATCTGGCTGCGTGAGTTTTTGATGAAGTATCCAGGCGGGCTAGTGATTATTAGCCACGATGTTAACCTGATTGAAACTGTAGTAAACAAGGTTTTCTATCTCGATGCCAATCGAAATGTTATTGATGTCTATAACATGAGTTGGAAAAACTATTTAATTCAGCGTGAAGCAGATGAACACAGAAGAAAACGTGAGCGGGCAAATGCAGAAAAGAAGGCAGAGATCTTGCAAAAGCAGGGTGAGAAGATGCGCGCAAAAGCTAGCAAAGCAACCGCTGCGCAAGGAATGCTTAGGCGTGCTGAAAAGTTACGAAGTGGATTGGAAGAGGTTAGAAAGGTTGATCGAGTCGCAAAACTTCGCTTTCCTACTCCCTCCCCATGTGGCAAAACTCCAATTACCGCTGCTGAATTATCTAAGTCCTATGGCTCACTTGAAATCTTCACTGATGTTGAATTAGCGATTGATAAAGGCTCTCGAGTTGTAATTTTGGGATTAAACGGTGCTGGTAAAACAACTTTACTTCGAATTCTTGCTGGTGATTTGAACCAGATACCGGACATGTGGAGGCTGGCCATGGTTTGAAAATTGGCTACTACGCCAGGAGCATGAAACCTTAGATTATGAGCGCTCAGTTTTAGAGAACATGCTTAGTGCCACCAAAGATATTAGAGAGCCAGAGGCAAGAAATGTTTTGGGTTCATTCCTATTTACTGGTGATGATGTCCATAAGCCAGTGAAGGTACTAAGTGGTGGTGAACGAACAAGATTAGCTTTAGCTCTTCTAGTTGTTAGTGCAGCAAATGTATTGCTGCTCGATGAGCCAACAAATAACTTAGACCCAGCATCTCGTGAGGAAATTCTTGGCGCACTTGCTGAGTATCAAGGCGCAGTAATTCTTGTTTCCCACGATGCTGGCGCAGTTGAAGCATTAAAGCCAGAACGGGTATTGCTGCTGCCAGATGGTGATGAGGATTTATGGAAAGAGGAGTACTTCGATCTAGTTACGATTGATTAAGCGTCAATCCGCTCCCGATCAATATCAGCATTTGAAATAAACTCTTTACGAGGTGCAACCTCATTGCCCATTAATAACTCAAACATCGCTTCAGCCTTTGTCACATCTTTCATCGTGATTCTTCGCAAAGTTCTCTTATCTGGATCCATAGTTGTTTCACGAAGCTGATCAGCATCCATCTCACCTAATCCTTTATAACGCTGGATTGGCTCTTTCCATCTTTTGCCATCTTTTTTAAGAGCAGTGATAACTTTCTTCATCTCATCATCAGAGTAGGTGTAGTGAACCTCCCCTTTCTTGCCACCAATGACATCAATTCGATGCAACGGTGGGATTGCGGCAAATACTCGACCCGCCTCAACTAATGGGCGCATATAAGAGTTGAATAAGGTTAGAAGCAAACAACGAATATGAGCGCCATCCACATCAGCATCTGACATCAAAATTACTCGGCCATATCTAGCATCATTGATATCAAAAGATTTTCCACTACCAGCACCGATTACCTGAATAATTGATGCACATTCATTATTTTCCAGCATCTGTGAAAGCGATGCTTTTTGAACATTAAGTATCTTTCCGCGGATTGGCAGGATCGCCTGAAACTCTGAGTTTCTAGCAGCTTTAGTTGTTCCTAAGGCTGAGTCTCCCTCAACAATAAATAACTCAGTTCGCGCAGCCTCATCTGATCGACAATCAGATAATTTCGTGGGAAGTGATGAGCTCTCTAATGCATTTTTACGCCGCTGTAAGTCCTTATGGGTTCTAGCTGAGATTCTGGTTCTAGAGGCATTTGCAATCTTTTCTAGGATTAATCGCCCAGTTGCCTTATCAATTCTCTTACCAGTATTGAAAAATGCTTTCATTTCATCTGCAACCACCTGGCTAACTATTTTGGTAGCAGCAGCTGTTCCCAATACCTCTTTGGTTTGTCCCTCAAATTGTGGTTCTGACATACGTACTGTGACAACCGCAGTTAATCCCTCCTGCACATCATCTTTAATTACATCAATCTCATTATTTTTTAAAGTCTTGGTGGCCCGTAATGCATCATTTACCGCTTTGGTAATCGCTCGCTCAAAGCCTTGAACATGAGTACCACCCTTTGGGGTAGAAATAATATTTACAAAGGAGGAAATAGTTGCTTCATAACCATTGCCCCATTGCATCGCAATATCTACACCCATCTCACGATCCACCTCAGTTGGGGTCATGTGCCCCTTTTCATCCAAGATTGGAACATTTTCAGTATATGCACCACCTCCTGAAATTCGTATTACCTCTCCAACTGGATCATCTGGTCGCAAAAATGAACAAAACTCTGAGATGCCACCTTTATGAAAAAATGTCTCACTGGTTTTTGCTTTTGCTCTATTGTCATTAACAATCAAAGTTAAGCCGGGTACTAAATAAGAGGTTTGTCTTGCCCTGGCATATACATCTTCAATTGCAAGGGAGGCTTCTTTTAAGAATATTTGCTTATCAAACCACCATTTAATTCTGGTGCCAGTTACCTTAGCTGATACTTTTCCAATAATCCGCAATCCTGATTTTTCATCAAAACTTGCATTTGGCCCATCGCCATCAAATATGCCAGCGTGCCCGCGTTTAAAAGACATCCAATAAATTTTGCCATCTCGATCCACTTCAACATCAAGTCGAGATGCAAGTGCGTTAACAACTGAAGCACCTACTCCGTGTAAACCACCGGAGGCTGCGTAAGATCCGCCACCAAACTTTCCACCAGCATGAAGCTTTGTCATTACAACTTCAACACCAGTCAAACCTGTCTTGGGCTCTTTGTCTACCGGAATTCCACGACCATCATCATGGACCTCAACTGAACCATCTGCTTCTAAATTGATTTCAATCTTTTTACAGTGACCAGCGAGTGCTTCATCAACTGCGTTATCAATAATTTCCCACAAGCAATGCATAAGGCCACGAGAATCGGTGGTGCCGATATACATGCCAGGACGTTTTCGAACTGCATCTAATCCCTCAAGAACTGATAAATCTTTTGCGGTATAGGTGCTGATAATTGCAGCAGAGGTGCCATCATCAGCTTTTGTGATTTTCGTTGCCATGGGCGGCTAGATTATCGGCGCATATACCACCTGTAGATGATGCTCGCCGATATTGACCCATATTTATCCCCAATTGATACGAAAATGAGATATTTACAACACATTCTCAGTATTTGAGCGGAAAAATTTACTCAATTGAAACCAAATAACCTGCGGGGAATAAAGTATTCATGGTTTGATGTTCCCCTGATGACACCAACAGATGGAGAGATGATGAGTAGCCAGATCACAATGGAGCAAACGCCATTGAACTCACTAGACCGCTGTGACCGATGCGGCGCTCAGGCATATGTGCGCGCAATCTTGTTATCAGGTGGCCAATTATTGTTCTGTGCTCACCACGCAAAAACTTACGCTCAAGGATTAAAGCCAGTTGTTGCAACTATTCAGGATGAATCTGAAAACTTAGTTGCTAAAGCAGCTAAATAACTACTCGCTTACAAAACCTGCATCGCGATGACTGCCATCGCAAAATGGCTTCTCCTTTGATGCCCCACAGCGGCATAACGAGAAATCAGTTTTAGTTTCCACCACATTACCGTCAGCATCAACAATTTCCACTGTTCCGGTAACTCGGACTGAGGCATTTTTCTTAAACTGCATCGTCACTTTATCACTCATTATTTTTCTCTCCCTTAATCTAGATAATCACGTAGTACTTGCGACCTGGATGGGTGGCGCAATTTTGACATTGTTTTAGATTCAATCTGGCGAATTCGCTCTCTAGTTACTCCATAAACCTTACCAATTTCATCTAAAGTTTTTGGCTGGCCATCAGTTAAGCCAAAGCGCATCGCAACCACTCCAGCCTCTCGTTCAGATAATGTATCTAGAACTGAGTGCAACTGTTCTTGCAGTAAAGTAAAGGAGACAGCATCAGCTGGCACGATCGCCTCTGAATCCTCAATTAGATCTCCAAACTCAGAATCACCCTCTTCACCCAATGGTGTGTGAAGTGAGATTGGCTCTCTTCCATATTTTTGAACCTCAACAACCTTTTCTGGGGTCATATCTAATTCTTTAGCTAACTCCTCCGGAGTTGGTTCTCTTCCAAGATCTTGCAGCATCTGCCGCTGTACTCTGGCTAACTTATTAATAACCTCCACCATATGTACTGGAATACGAATTGTTCTTGCTTGATCTGCCATCGCTCTGGTAATCGCCTGGCGAATCCACCATGTGGCATAGGTTGAGAACTTGTAACCTTTTGTGTAATCAAACTTTTCAACCGCACGGATCAAACCTANATTTCCNTCTTGGATTAAGTCTAAGAACAACATGCCACGGCCGGTATATCGCTTGGCAAGTGAGACTACCAACCGAAGGTTTGCCTCCAGTAGGTGGTTCTTATCTCGTTTGCCGTTGAGAATAATTTGTTGAAGCTCACGCTTTAACTTCTTATCCATCTTCTTGTCTTTAGTAATTTTTTCCTCGGCAAATAAACCAGCCTCAACTGATTGCGCAAGGGAAACCTCTAGCTCGGCATTTAATAGTGGTACTCGGCCAATTAGTTTTAAGTAATCCTTTACTGGATCTGCAGTAGCACCTGCGGTTAATACAGTTTGTGGTGGGGCATCATCCTCTTCGGAGTCTTTAAGAACAAAAGAGTTAGCCTCATTTTGTGACTCCTCAGCAACATTTACTACCCTAATCTCAGAGGCACCCTCCTCGGTTGCACCCTCCTCTTTCTCATCAACTAACTTCTCTAAATCCTCTAACTCAACCTCTTCTAACTCAACCTCTTCACCATCAATTTTTACCTTAGTTACTTTTTCCCCTTTGCCTGCAGCGGTTGGTTTAGGCGCCACTGGTATGAATAATGCCAATTCACTTTTCTTAAGCATTCGATAAGGTGATAAACCAAGCTTTCTAAGTTTTTCAACCTGCTTGGGCACACTTAGCTCTAGCTCACGTGCGATTAAAACTATATCCTGATCAGCTTTTTTTGAGATCCGATGAATATTACTAATTCCCCGAGAGCTAACCTCAACCATCACAGATTTTTGTTGATTAACTAAATCTCTTACCTTAAGAATCATTCCTACATCTTTGGCATCTAAAACTGCCTTCTGTGGAATTTTTACAATTTTTTTACTTGGCTTTACTTTTTTTGTTACAACTTTCTTAACTAAACTCTTTTTTTTCACAGGCTTTTGCTTACTCTTTCCGCCTTTGCCGCCTTTTTTGGGCGCACGAGATAAAGCCACAATTCATCCTTTGTTTTTGAGTCGTATACTTTTGCGATTTTTTCTAACCGCTGCGACCCTTGGCTATATTATAAATTGTCCACAGGGGTAAATGCACATCCATATTGATTATTTTGAGATATTTTGCAGATTGAGCGTATTTCTGATGACATCCCCAACCGATTCGACCTCAATTAAGAAGCCGTCGTGGCCAAATGGTGAGGCGATCGTGTGGAGTGTGGTCACATCCGGGGCCAGCTCTTTGATCTCCTGCTGCAGACGGGGTGGAAATAGCCGATCGGTATCGATCGAGACAACATGGATTGGCACCTTTATTTTTGCTAAGGCAGCTGCCACCCCACCTCGATCTCGACCAACATCATGGGAGTTCATCGCCTCAGTTAATGAAATATAGGTATTAGCATCAAATCTCTTGGCAAGTTTTTCGGCTTGGTGATCTAAATATGATTCAACTGCGTATCGGCCAGTTTCATCTCCTTGCAATTCCCGACCAAATCTGACATCCATCTCCGACTCAGTTCGATAGGTTAAATGTGCAATTCGTCTGGCAATTCCCATTCCCTCAATTGGGCCAATACTTTGTTGGTAGTAATCACCATTATTAAAGTTTGGATCACTCTTTATTGCCCGCAGCTGAATTGAAGCTGCGCCAATTTGATCCCCAGTTGCCACCGCTGATGAGCCAATTGTGCAGATAGCACCAATTAATTGCGGGTAATCAATCGCCCACTCCAGGCTGCGCATACCACCTAGGGATGGACCAACTGATAACTGATATTTATTGACACCTATTTTTTTAGTAAATGCCAACTCCGCTGCCACCATATCTCTGATGGTTAGTACAGGAAATCTAGATCCCCATCTTTTTCCATCTGCTGCAATAGATGATGGACCGGTAGATCCCTGGCAGCCGCCAATAACATTTGGACAAACCACAAAGTACTTATCACTATCAAATGGCAAACCAGATCCGACCATCTGTGGCCACCAACCGTTGACATCAGCCCAGCCGGTTAATGCGTGATTTACTAATATTGCATTATCACCTGCTGAGTTTAATTTTCCCCAACTTTGATAAGCAATTACTACATCTGGCAAGGCCTGCCCAGACTCCAGAGTTAAATCCCCAATTTTTATGAATTGGCGAGCACCGGGGTCATGGTATTCAAGCCATGCCCCGGTAACTGCTGGGTTTACTGCGCTCATTTAATTACTTTGCAGCTGTAAATGCTTTTTCAAGATCAGCTTGAATATCTTTGATATTTTCAATACCAACAGATAATCGAACCAATCCTGGTGTTACACCGGCCGTAATCTGCTCAGCTGGTGATAATTGTGAGTGCGTAGTAGAGGCTGGATGAATTGCCAAACTTCTGACATCACCAATATTTGCCACATGTGAGTGCAGGTTAAGTGCTTCGATAAACTTCTTACCCGATTCAATCCCACCCTTTATTTC
>JGI25923J51411_1000112_pt1 | contig 11431 bp, 11 predicted proteins | sample LauGreFaBDMM15SN_2_FD_51411 | JGI IMG/M metagenome (IMG submission 51411) | reverse complement strand
AAAGAGTTAAGTAAAACTTTTTTAGCTAAAATAGAAGCTGACGCTGTCCGAATAACCCGCATTAAATAATAAGGAAAAACAAAATGGAATTTGATCAAAAAGAAGAAACACCTTTTAATATCCCTGAAAAAAAGAAGACAGACAAAAAAACTTTGGCTGTTTACATTGGGGCGGGCGTAATAACGGTCAGCTCACTCATTTTTGGTTATGCAAACTACCAAGCGACTTATTTCAAGGACATGGAAATTAAAAATCTTAAAACACAGCTAGAGGATGCCAATACTAAATTACAGCGTATTGATGTGCTTGAAACTCAGGTCAAGGAATTGGAAGCATCGTTAGCTGCTAAAAGTGCAGTTAAACCAGCTGTAGTTAAAAAAACAAAAGTATTACCGAAAAAAGAGACTAAAAAATTAGCCCCTACTAAGAAGACAGTCAAGAAAACAAAACTGATTAAATCAAAAGAAAAGAAACAGATAAAAAAATAAAGTTACCAAAGTCGGCCCGCACAAAAAATTTTACGGGGCACTGAAATAAAGTTATACCGATTACCCTTTTTATAGCGGCTAGATAATTTTATTTTTTGTAGGTTTTCTTATTAAGGGTTTTTTAGGTTCATCGCCTAAATGAAGATCGACGCCTTTCACTAAATTCTTAAATTCATCCGTGTAGATAATTTTTTTATCTTGAGGTGGTCTACCATAAAGTGAAATGGCAGAGAAAATAATGGAATATAAAAGAATCACTGTCACAACAACCGTAGTCTCAAAAAAATAATCACGTACTAAGCTCAAAACAGGGTCTAACCAGGCCCAGCCTTGCTTAACTTGGTACTCAAGATTGTCTACCCAAACTAATTGAATGGCATGTAAATATTCAAATAAAGCCGTCATGATGAACTCCTCTTATATTCTTTAAATTATAAGTGAATTCCTTATCTAGAAAAGACAAGCCTTTAACAAAAGAGGTAAAATATAGCTTTAAATACAACAAATTATTATGAAAATTACTGTTGTTGGTGCAGGATATGTGGGTTTAGTGGGTGCTGCATGTTTAGCCGAGGTGGGTAATCACGTTTTAGGTCTTGACGTAAATGCAGAAAAAATTCGTATTCTAAAAGAAGGTGGTATTCCTATTCACGAGCCAGGCCTTTTAGAAATTGTTCGTCGTAATGTTGAAAATGGTCGTCTTTCTTTCACCACCAATGTTGAAGAAGCGGTAGGCTTTGGTGAAGTCCAATTCATAGCCGTTGGCACTCCTCCCGATGAAGACGGTTCTGCTGATCTGCAATATGTGACAGAAGCTGCTCGTAATATTGGTCGCTTTATGAATTCAGCCAAGGTGATTGTAGATAAATCAACCGTTCCAATTGGAACAGGTGACATGGTCAAAGCGGCAGTAGCTGAAGAACTAAAGAAAAGAAATCTCGATATTCATTACAGTGTCGTTTCTAACCCAGAATTCTTAAAAGAAGGCGCTGCAGTTGAAGATTTTATGCGGCCTGATCGAATTATCATTGGGACTGAAGACCCAAAAGCGATTGAAGTTATGAAACAAGTTTACGCTCCCTTTCAAAGAAATCACGAAAGGCTTGTGGTCACCAACCTTAGAAGTGCTGAGCTTATTAAATACGCAGCTAATTCAATGTTAGCTACTCGCATTAGTTTTATGAACGAATTGGCTAACTTAGCTGAAATTTTGGGCGCTGATATCGAAATGGTGAGACAAGGTATAGGTTCTGATTCACGTATTGGTTATCACTTTTTATATCCGGGGTGTGGTTATGGCGGTTCATGCTTTCCAAAAGATGTGAAGGCTTTAATCAAAACTGCTAAAGATGTTGCTGGTTTCGATTTGAAATTACTTAAAGCAGTTGAAGAGGTGAATGACCTTCAAAAATTTGTATTGCCTAAAAAAGTTAAAAAGCAATTTGGTGAAGATTTAAAAGGCAAACATTTTGCATTATGGGGTTTGGCTTTTAAACCGAACACCGATGATATGCGAGAAGCTTCAAGTCGTATACTGATTAATGAATTAATCAAAGCAGGAGCCTCGATCACAGCTTACGATCCTGTAGCGATGGATGAAGGAAAGCGTATTTTTAAAGATGAAAAACATTTAACTTTTGCTGATACGCAAGATGAGGCACTTAAAAATGCGGATGCGCTTATCATTGTCACAGAATGGACAGAATTTAGAAGTCCAGATTTTACATTAATTAAATCTTCACTAAAATCTCCCATGATTTTTGATGGTAGAAATCTTTATGATCCAAAAGCTGTTCGAGCACTTGGATTTAATTACTATCCTATTGGACGTTAAATGAAAATCTTGGTGACAGGTGTAGCCGGTTTTATTGGCATGCATTGCGCCAAAAAACTTCTTGATGATGGTCATGAAATTATTGGTATCGATAATCTGAATGACTATTACGATGTGGCTTTAAAAAATGATCGGCTTAAAATATTAGAAAGTTATAAGCATTTTCGTTTTCTAAAGCTTGATATTAAAGACCAAAAAGACGTTCTTAATCTTTTTAAAAAAGAAATACCTCAACGAGTTCTTCATCTTGCAGCACAAGCAGGCGTGCGTTACTCCATTCAAAATCCGTATGTTTACATTGATTCCAACATACAAGGATTTATTAATATATTAGAAGGTTGTCGCACAATTAAAGCTGANCATCTTGTCTTTGCAAGCAGCTCGAGTGTATATGGTGGAAATGAGAAAGTGCCATTCAGCGAACACGACAATGTCGATCATCCAATAAGTCTCTACGCTGCGACTAAAAAAGCCAATGAACTCATGGCCCATACTTATAGTCATCTTTATCAAATTCCTGCAACAGGTTTACGTTTTTTTACGGTGTATGGTCCATGGGGAAGGCCTGATATGTCACCTATATTATTCACGAAAGCTATTTTAGCTAATGAGCCTATTCAGGTATTTAATCATGGCGATATGATGCGTGACTTTACTTATATTGACGACATCATAGTATCTGTCAAAGAAACATTATTTAAGTCTGCAACACCTAGTACCAATTTTGATTCGAAAAATCCTGATCCAGCTTCAAGTCATGCACCTTATCGTATTTTTAATATCGGCAATAGTCAGCCCCTGCCCTTGATGCACTTCATTGAAACACTTGAGGATGCTTTAGGTAAAAAAGCAATTATGAAAATGACAGATATGCAACCAGGGGATGTCAAAGAAACTTCAGCAGATACGTCGGAACTTAATCGTTGGGTCAATTTCAAACCTAACACCTCCATCAAGGAAGGCGTTAAGCAATTTGTTGACTGGTATAAAACCTACTACTAAGTTATTTCTTTTTAGAAGCCTTATGCGCTTTATGAGCTTTTTTATTAGTCTTAGTTTTAGCTGAAGCTTTAGCTTTTGCAGACGCTTTTGTTTTTGTCGCTAATTTTGTTTCTAAATTTTTCACTTCCATTTGAAGCGCTTTATTTTGATTGATCAGCTCTTCATTTTGAGCTGCCTGATCAGTTAATACGGCCACTTGATTTTGTAATGCTTTAATTTCACTTGCTTGACCGGTAATTTTATCTTGTGCATTGTAAGCCACGAATAGTGAGCCTACTACGATAACGCCAGCGACTACATACTGCACAATTGTTTTAGTTTCCATTTAAATTAATGTCCTTTTTGATGTAAATAAACTTCTAGTTAATATTTTATCCTTTTTACGAAAAGACTTTAAGTTATATTTTTAATATTTTCTATAGGTGACATATTAAGTTGGTTATTACTCAACCGTGACAGACTTTGCTAGGTTACGAGGTTTATCTACATCTGTACCTTTAATAAGTGCGACATGATAAGCCAATAACTGAACTGGAATAGAGTGAATAATCGGAGACAATACGCCAGTATGTCTTGGCGTTCTGATCACTCGAACACCAGGACTTTCCGAAAAATGACTGTCAGCATCTGCGAACACAAAAATTTCACCGCCACGCGCTTTGACTTCCTGCATATTAGATTTTACTTTTTCGAGTAAATTGTCGTTTGGTGCAATCACTACGACTGGCATATCATGATCCACCAAGGCTAAGGGTCCATGCTTTAATTCGCCTGCAGGATAAGCTTCTGCATGAATATATGAAATCTCTTTTAATTTCAGCGCTCCTTCCATAGCAATCGGGTAATGAATACCTCGACCCAGGAATAGTGCATGGTGTTTATCAGCAAATAACTTTGCCCACTCTTTAATTTGCGGTTCTAAGTTAAGCGCTTGTTGGATGCTACCTGGTAAATGTCTTAAACTTTCTAGATAATTTTTTTCTTCTGTCTTGTTAATAAGCTTTTTAAAAGTAGCAATCGCCACAGCTAAACTAAAAAGGGATACCAGTTGTGTTGTAAAAGCTTTAGTAGATGCTACGCCAATTTCTGCACCTGCCCTTGTATATAGAATAAGTTTTGATGCACGCGCAATCGTACTTTCCTGCACATTACAAATTGCTAAACTTAAATGCTGACCTAAAGACTGGGCATGCTTTAAAGCTTCCATCGTATCTAAAGTTTCGCCCGACTGAGAAATAGTGAGGATCAATTGGTTAGCATTAGGTACTGAGTCGCGATACCGATATTCGCTTGAGATTTCTACCGTGGTTGGTATTTTTGCAATACTTTCTAACCAATACTTAGCCGTGACTCCCGCGTAATAACTTGTCCCTGCCGCCAAAATTAAAATACTATCTATTTTAGAAAATACGTCCTTTGCGTCTTGCCCAAACAAGCTTACGTCAAAATGACCTTGATCAATGATGGCTTCAATCGTATCGGTCAAAGCGCGAGGTTGCTCATAAATTTCTTTTTGCATAAAGTGATCATATGGGCCTAATTCCATGGAGGATAAAGTTACTTCACTAATATGTGTTTTACGTGTAATCACCTTTTTATCTTTACCAAAAATTTGAATCCCATCTTTTTTAACTTGAACAATATCACCGTCTTCAAGATAGATTACCTTTCTAGTGACGGCTAAAAGCGCTGAAATATCTGATGCAATGAAATTTTGTGTATCTCCTAATCCGATGATAAGAGGGCAGCCTAGACGTGCACAAATCATTTCATCAGGATTTTTAAGCGAGATCACAGCAATTGCAAATGCACCCCTTAATTCTTCACCCAGCATTTGAGTTGCTTCAAGAAGAGTTTTATTTTTATGTTTGATAAAATAATGAATGAGATGTGCAATGACTTCCGTATCTGTTTGTGATTCAAAGTGGTAACCTAATTTTTTAAGGTGCTCTCGTTTTTCTTCATAATTTTCAATAATCCCATTGTGAACTACTGCAATCTCGCCCTCTGATACATGTGGATGTGCGTTAAGTTCAGTGACGCCGCCATGTGTTGCCCATCTAGTATGACCAATACCTAAAAATCCTTCCAATTTCTGATCTTTAACCATTGCTTCAATCTCAGAAACACGTCCTACGGAACGAACTCGCTCAATGCCATTTCTTACCACTGCAATACCGGAAGAATCATAACCACGATATTCGAGACGACTTAATCCTTCGATTAAATGTGGAACGATATTTTTATTTGAAATTGCACCTACAATGCCGCACATATATTTCTCTCTTTATTTCTTTGTAGGTTTTTTCCAGCCAGAAATGCTGGTTTGTTTTCCACGTGACACGGTGAGATCTCCTGGTGGAGCATCTTTAGTAATCGTCGATCCTGCTGCAATCGTAGCGCCCTTACCAATTTTAACGGGTGCTACTAATGCTGTATTTGATCCTATAAAAACATCATCCTCAATAGTAGTCGGATGTTTATTTGCACCATCATAATTGCATGTAATAGTTCCGGCACCTATGTTGACTGATTTGCCTACAAGGCTATCGCCGACATAGCTTAAGTGATTGATGTTGGTGTGATCGTTCACTTCACTATTTTTAATTTCTACAAAATTACCAATGTGCACATGATTTTGAAGCTGGGTACCAGGTCTTAATCTTGCAAAGGGTCCAATACGACAATGGCTCCCCACTTTACTTTCAACAATATGTGAATAGGGTTCGATCGAGGAATGGTCACCAATGACGCTATCTTTGATATGCGAATACGCTGCAACTTTCACATGACTACCCAAAACGACCTTGCCTTCAAAAATACAACCTACATCAATCGTCACATCTTGTCCTGCTGTGACTTCGCCACGGATATCAATTCGGCTCGGATCTATAATGGTGACACCCTGTTCCATCAATGTTTTTGCTGTCATAAGTTGATAGTTCCTTTCCATGGTTGCTAATTCATATTTCGAATTAATTCCGGTAATGGATGCTTCATTATCCGCAGATTCGCTTAATACTTCAATGTTATCTTCAATGGACAGCCCTACAATATCTGTCAAATAATATTCTTTTTGAGCGTTCTTATTGGTCAGTCTTGTAAGCCAATTTTTTAAGAGATGGTTGGGGGCGCACATAATGCCTGTATTAATTTCTTTAATATTTTTTTGTGATTCATCACAATCTTTTTCTTCTACAATTTTTTGTATTTGGCCGTCTTTTCTTACAATTCTACCGTAGCCTTTTGGATCCTCTTTTAAGTAAGTTAAAACAGCTAAATTTTCTTTGCCTTTTATAATTAGGCGTTCAATCGTTTTTTGATCAATTAAAGGTACATCACCATATAAAATGAGCGTATTACCCCCGTCATTGATTAAAGGAACAGCTTGTTGCAAAGCATGGCCTGTGCCCAACTGTTCTTTTTGCTCTACCCATTGAATATCGGGCAATGGAAATGTTTTTTTGACGAGATCGCCGCCATATCCATAAACCACAACAAGCTCTTTAGGTTTGAATGACATAGAAGCATCAATGACATAACCGAGAAGAGGTTTATGAGCAAGCGGTTGCAAGACTTTGGGTAAATCAGAACGCATCCGCGTTCCTTTGCCTGCAGCTAAAATCACAATAGATAAAGACATCTTTGCTATTTTATCGTCTATTTGTGATCAGATGACATAAAAAAAGCAGCTTAAAAGCTGCTTTTANTAGTTTTGTAAGCTTTGTAATTTAATGTTTTTGGCGTAATTTTTGAATCGCTTGAATTTGAGCAATCGCTTCAGCTAATTCAGCTTGCGCTTTTGCATAATCCACATCGGATGATCGATTTTTCATTGCTTCTTCAGCCGCTTTTTTAGCTGCATTCGCTTGCGCCTCATCAAGATCATGACCACGAATCGCTGTATCCGCTAACACTGTCACCACCCCTGGTTGCACTTCTAAAATACCGCCTGAAATATAAATGAGTTGTTCTTCATTTTTATCCGCTAATTTGATGCGCAACGCGCCTGGTTTAATCGATGTAATCATCGGTGCATGATGCGGATAAATACCCACTTCACCCATTTGTGCNGGTGCTGCTATAAATTCAGCTTCNCCTGAAAAAATAGATTCTTCAGCGCTTACTACATCAATATGAACNGTTGCAACCATGTTGTTTTTACCTAATCAATTAAGATAATGTTTTTGCTTTTGCTACAGCTTCTTCGATGCTACCAACCATATAGAACGCTTGTTCTGGTAAATGATCATATTCACCACTCACNATTGCTTTAAAGCCTTTGATCGTATCTTTCAATGTCACATATTTACCAGGAGCGCCTGTAAAGACTTCAGCGACGTGGAATGGTTGTGATAAGAAACGTTGAATTTTACGTGCACGACTCACCGCTAATTTATCTTCCGGAGATAATTCGTCCATACCAAGAATCGCAATAATATCGCGTAATTCTTTATAGCGTTGTAATGTAGATTGCACAGAGCGTGCGACTTGATAATGTTCTTCACCCACTACGAGCGGATCAAGCTGACGTGATGTTGAATCCAATGGGTCCACCGCTGGATAAATACCAAGAGAAGCAATGTCACGAGACAATACAACTGTTGAATCCAAATGTTGGAATGTTGTTGCAGGTGATGGATCAGTCAAGTCATCGGCTGGGACATAAACCGCTTGAATCGAAGTAATCGAACCTGTTTTTGTTGAAGTGATACGCTCTTGTAAGCGCCCCATTTCATCAGCGAGTGTTGGTTGGTATCCTACCGCTGAAGGCATACGTCCAAGAAGTGCTGATACTTCGGTACCTGCGAGCGTGTATCGATAAATATTATCTACGAAGAAAAGAACATCACGACCTTCGTCACGGAATTTTTCAGCCATGGTTAAACCTGAAAGCGCTACGCGTAAACGGTTGCCTGGTGGCTCGTTCATCTGGCCAAACACCATCGCTACTTTAGATTCTTCCATGTCATCTAATTTAATAACGCCTGCATCTGACATTTCATGATAGAAGTCGTTACCTTCGCGAGTCCGTTCACCCACACCTGCGAATACAGATAAACCTGAGTGTTGTTTAGCAATATTGTTAATGAGTTCCAACATGTTCACAGTCTTGCCTACACCGGCACCGCCGAAGAGACCCACTTTACCGCCTTTAGCGAACGGGCAAACTAAGTCAATGACCTTAATACCTGTTTCAAGAAGATCAACAGAAGGTGACAGGTCTTTGAAGTCTGGTGCTTTTTGGTGAATAGAACGGAATTCTTTAGATTTAATTGGGCCTAATTCGTCAATCGGGCGACCAAGCACATCCATGATACGACCTAGAGTGCCTGTACCTACTGGCACATTGATCGCAGCGCCCGTAGATTTAAATGCGGTACCGCGCGCAAGTCCGTCAGAAGAACCCATCGCAATCGTTCTAACAATTCCGTCGCCTAGCTGTTGTTGCACTTCGAGTGTCAATCCTGCTTCAGCTTGTGAGTCTTTGTCATCTATAATTAATGCATCAAATACTTTTGGCATTTGATCGCGAGGAAACTCGACGTCAACGACCGCTCCGATACACTGAACTACTTTTCCGATTTGTTTACTAGCCATTTTTTTATCCTTGAAGACTCTAAATAATTAATTCAATGTTATGCAACCGCAGCTGCACCACCCACAATTTCTGAAATTTCTTTTGTAATTGCCGCTTGACGCGCTTTGTTATAAACCAATTTCAATTCGCCAATTACATTCTTCGCATTATCTGAAGCAGACTTCATTGCAACCATTCGTGCGGATTGTTCTGACGCCATATTTTCTGTGACGCCGTGATAAATCAATGATTCGATATAACGTGTTAATAATTGATCAATCACACTTTGTGCATCCGGCTCATAGATATAATCCCATGGGCCTTCTGGACTTCCGATTTTTTCACCTGAGAGTGGTAACAATTGATCCACAACAGGGTCTTGTTTCATCGTATTAATAAATTTGGTATAGCAAATAAAGAGCTGATCAACTTCACCATTTACATATGCATCTAACATTACTTTGATTGCACCAATTAGTTTTTCAACATGCGGCGTATCACCTAAACCTGTGATGTGTGATTTCACATTCGCGTTAATACGCGTCATGAAACCTAAACCTTTATTACCTAATGCACTCACGTGTACCTTTTTACCTTGTGATTCCCATTGTTTCATCTGATTGACAGACATTCTTAAAACGTTGGTATTAAGGCCACCACATAAACCTTTATCTGAAGTGACTACAATCAAACCAATATTTTTTACTTGGTCTTTTTTCACGAGAAATGGATGTTTATACTCAGATTGGGCGTAAGACAAATGTGCTGCCACGTTTCTGATTTTCTCAGCATAAGGTCGAGCTTGACGCATACGCTCTTGAGCTTTACGCATCTTAGATGCTGCGACCATCTCCATCGCCTTGGTGATCTTTCGTGTATTTTCNACACTCTTGATCTTGGTTCTGATTTCTTTACTACTGGCCATAATGACTCTTTATATTAGTAAGCGTTACTTGATTTGAAATCTTCAATCGCCTTTTCAAGTGCTTTTTCATTGTCACCCGATAAGTCAGTTGTTTTTTCGATGTCTTGCATAATCTTTTTGTATTTAGAATTCATGAAACCATGCAATGCATTTTCAAATGCCAACACTTTAATCGTTGGAACATCATCAAAGTACCCTTTGTTTGCTGCAAATAATGTCACAGCCATTTGTGAAACACTTAAAGGTGCATATTGTGCTTGCTTCATAAGTTCTGTAAACATGCGACCGCGATCAAGTTGTTTACGTGTNGCCTCATCAAGATCAGATGCAAATTGTGCAAACGCTGCTAACTCACGATATTGAGCTANAGCTAAACGTACACCACCNCCTAATTTTTTAATCACTTTAGTTTGTGCAGCNCCACCCACGCGAGACACAGAAATACCTGCGTTAATCGCTGGACGAATACCTGCGTTAAATAAGTCTGTTTCAAGGAAGATCTGACCGTCAGTAATCGAAATCACGTTTGTTGGTACGAATGCTGATACGTCACCTGCCGCTGTTTCGATGATTGGTAATGCAGTGAGTGAACCTGTTTTACCCTTCACTTTTCCTTTTGTAAATTTTTCTACATAGTCTTCATTCACGCGTGCTGCACGTTCAAGTAAACGTGAGTGAATATAGAAAACGTCGCCAGGATAAGCTTCTCGGCCTGGTGGACGACGTAAGAGTAATGAAATTTGACGATAAGCAATCGCTTGCTTTGTTAAGTCATCATAAATAATAAGCGCATCTTCACCACGATCGCGGAAATATTCACCCATCGTACAGCCCGCGTAAGGCGCTAAGAATTGCAACGCTGCTGAATCAGAAGCTGTAGCTGCAACGATGATTGTGTATTCCATCGCGCCNTGTTCTTCAAGTTTTCTAACGACGTTAGCGATAGTNGATGCTTTTTGACCAATCGCCACGTAGATACAGGTCATGTTTTGACCTTTTTGATTAATAATCGCGTCAGTCGCTACAGCTGTTTTACCCGTTTGACGGTCGCCAATAATCAATTCACGTTGGCCTCGTCCGACTGGCACCATCGAGTCAACAGATTTCAAACCTGTTTGAACTGGTTGGGATACAGATTTACGTGCAATCACACCTGGTGCAACTTTCTCAAGCTTGTCAGTAAGTTTAGTTTTAACTGGGCCTTTACCATCAATAGGTTGACCAAGTGCATTTACCACACGGCCAATCAATTCTGGGCCTACAGGCACTTCTAAAATACGGCCTGTACATTTACATACATCACCTTCTGTAATGTGTTCGTAATCACCTAGCACCACAGCACCTACAGAGTCACGTTCAAGATTCAAAGCAAGCCCATATGTGTTCCCTGGGAATTCGATCATTTCACCAGACATCACATTTGACAATCCGTGAATACGCACAATACCGTCGGTCACTGATACGACCGTACCCTGTGTTCTCGCTTCAGCGGTTGTCGAGAAATTCTCTAATCGACTTTTGATGAGTTCACTAATTTCTGATGTTGATAACTGCATTACTATCTCCTGATAATGATTAGCTTACGACTTCAACGCGTAGGC
>JGI25923J51411_1000110_pt1 | contig 11490 bp, 9 predicted proteins | sample LauGreFaBDMM15SN_2_FD_51411 | JGI IMG/M metagenome (IMG submission 51411) | reverse complement strand
TACAGCACTTTCATGTCGTCCAAGGTGGCAATGCTGACGCCCGAGTTGCCCACCTTGCCGTAAATGTCTGGACGAGGATCGGGGTCGTTGCCGTACAACGTGACAGAGTCAAAGGCTGTGGACAAACGCTTGGCAGGCATGCCTGCGCTTAGCAGTTTGAAGCGGGTGTTGGTTCTGAACGCATCGCCTTCGCCCGCAAACATGCGCGTGGGATCTTCGCCTTCGCGTTTAAAAGCAAAGGTGCCAGCGGTGTAGGGGAAACTGCCTGGCACGTTGTCCAGCATGAGCCACTTCAAAATTTCGCCGTGGTCTTCGTACGTGGGCAAAGACACTTTGCGAATGGTGGTGCCCGATAAGCTTTTGGAAGTGAGTGCGGTGCGAATTTCTTTGTCGCGGATTGTCACAACATACTCACCCGCCGCGTAGGCCTTTTGCATTTCAGGCCAGTGCCCCAATAATTTCTTTGCGCCAGGTTCTTGTGTCTCTTCACGGCGAATGGCCAAGTCGATGGCTGCCTCTGAGGCTTTGGCGCGGCCAGGTTTGTCCACTTCCAGCATCACTGCCGCAGCGCGCAGTTGTTGAATTTCACGGGCTAAGTGCGCTTGGGCACGTGCTTGTTTTTTGTAGCCCCGCACGGTGTCACTGATTTCTGCCAAGTAACGCGTGCGTGCGGTGGGGACCACGGGGGTCTGGTTGGTGCTGTGGCGAACGTCGACGATGGGCAGCAAACCCTCTTTCAACTTCAAACCCAAATCGCCCAAGCGAACTTTGAGTGCTTGGTACAAAGCCGTGACGCCATCGTCGTTGAAGCGGGCAGCCATGGTGCCAAACACGGGCATGTTTTCTGTGGGTACTGTCCAAGCTTCTTGGTTTCGCTGAACTTGTTTGGCCACATCGCGCAGCGCATCGCTGGCGCCTTTGCGGTCAAACTTGTTGATGGCCACAAACTGGGCAAAGTCGAGCATGTCGATTTTTTCCAACTGGCTGGCCGCGCCAAACTCTGGCGTCATGACGTACATCGGCACATCGACATGCGGCACGATGGCAGCGTCTCCTTGGCCAATGCCCGAGGTCTCAACCACCACCACATCAAAGCCAGCCACCTTACAAGCGGCAACCACATCAGGCAGTGCGGCAGAAATTTCGCTGCCAAAATCGCGCGTGGCCAAACTGCGCATGAACACGCGCTGGCCATTGCGCCAAGGGTTGATGGCATTCATGCGAATGCGGTCGCCAAGCAGCGCGCCACCGCTCTTGCGGCGTGAAGGATCGATGGACACCACCGCAATGCGCAAGTCATCGCCTTGGTCCAAACGCAAACGTCGAATGAGTTCGTCGGTNAAAGAAGATTTACCAGCGCCGCCAGTGCCCGTAATGCCCAGCACGGGCACTTTGTGTTTAACAGCTTCAGTGCGCAANGCAGCCACCATGTCAGCAGAAGCCTTGCCGTTTTCTAACACGGTGATGAGTTGTGACAACGCGCGCCANTTGGCTTCGGTGTTNCCTTGTATGGCTTTCAAATCTTTGGGNGCGTANGGGCTAATGTCTTTGTCGCAGCGCATGACCATCTCGCCAATCATGCCGGCTAAGCCCATGCGTTGGCCGTCTTCGGGGCTGTAAATGCGGCCCACACCGTAGGCATGCAATTCGCGAATTTCGGCGGGAACAATGACACCGCCGCCACCGCCAAAGACTTGGATGTGTTCGCCACCGCGCTCGCGCAGCAGGTCAACCATGTATTTGAAATATTCAACGTGGCCGCCCTGGTAGGAGCTGATCGCAATGCCTTGCACATCTTCTTGCAAAGCGGCTGTGACCACTTCGTCGACCGAGCGGTTGTGACCCAAGTGAACCACTTCGGCGCCCATGCTTTGCAAAATGCGGCGCATGATGTTGATGGCGGCATCGTGGCCATCAAACAAGCTGGCTGCCGTGACAAAGCGCACTTTGTGCGTAGGGCGGTATTCGGCGAGGGCTTTGTATTCGGCAGACAAGTCGGTCATGTCAAGGTTCCAGTCATGGATGAAAAGGGCCGCATCAGTAAGCAGCCTCGTCTAATTGACGTTTACGTCAACGTCAATCTGCGATCTTAGCCGTTTTACTTAGAAAAGTCTTACAAATCAACATGCCGGCCAACATGGCGGCTGTAAAAATCAGGGCATCTGTGCTTAAAAGTGCGCTGGCCAGGCTGGGCCGGGGCAATAGCCCACCAAACCCCAACCCGCGCCAAATAAAACGGCCCCCCCAATCAGTGGCAAATCGATGTGGCTTCGGGCAGGTTCATGGAATTGATCGTCAAACAAAGGTGTTTTAGAAATTCGCCGCGTCCAAGCAAATGCCAACAAAGTGACGCAGACCGCACCGCCCATGACAAAGGCCAAAGTGGGGTCCCAAAGACCTGGAAACGGTCCCTTGCCAATGGCTGTGATGTCCAGAAAGCCCAACACTTTGAGGGGCTGAGTCATGCCTGACAAAACCAAGCCAGCCGAAAACAAAAGACCTGCAGAGAAAGCCAGACCCAATTGGCTGGCGGGGTGGGGGGCGGCGCTCATGCTGCACCTCGCATCAAGGTGACCACAAGCATGCCTGTGGCCATGAAAACACCCACCGCCACCAAGGATCTGGCCGACAACCTGCCCAAGCCACACACACCATGGCCACTGGTGCAACCATTGCCCCAGACGGTACCAAAACCCACCAAAAGCCCTGCAGGAATGAGCAAATACAAGGGCCTTGCAGGCAAGGTGGGTATCTCTAGGCCCTGACCCAAAAGGCAGCCCCCCAAAATCAAGCCTGCCAAAAACGCCCATCGCCAAGAGTCAGCTTGCACGGGGGAAGCAATGACTTCAGAGGTAATGCTGCTGACGCCCGCAATGCGGCCAAGGCCCCACCAAAGCAGCCAACTGGCAAGGCCAATGAGAATACCGCCAAGACCGGCAATTAAATAGGGGTGTAAATTAGCAAGCATGTCGAAGTGTTTCCGAAAAATGTTCCAAAAAAGCTGGCAGAAGTTATCATAATTTGCTGTCCTCCAGAAAGATTTCCATGAGCCGTATTGCCGATCCTGAAAAAAAGAAAGCCCTTTGTGCCCGTCTGGCCCGAATTGAAGGTCAATTGAGGGGTTTGCAAAAACTCATTGAGACCGACGCTGACTGCGAAAAAATTGCGCAGCAAATGGCGGCTTCTCGCAAAGCTTTGGACAAATCCTTTTTTGCCATGGTGGGTTGCATGATTGAGCAAGGTGATCAATCGGCAGAACATGTGGCCGAAATGCTCACGAAATTTGCCTAAGGCCGGCCATGCCTAAATCGCAAGCGCAAGCCATTCAACTGTTTGACAGCCATTCCAGCACTTACACCTATTTGGTCTTTGACCCTGACTCGCTGGATGCCGTCATCATTGATCCCGTGGACAATCAAATTGAGCGCGATCAAAAACTCATTCAAGACAAAGGCCTCAAAGTCAATTGGGCTTTAGAAACCCATGCGCATGCAGATCACATTACCAGCGCAGGTTTGCTGGCTGAACATTTAGGTTTGAAAACGGCAGCGCCTGAGGGCTGTCACATTGGCACAGCCTCGGTGCAACTGGTCGATGGTCAAATGATTTCATTTGGCGCGTTTGCGCTCAAGGCTTTGCACACCCCTGGCCATACCGCAGGCAGCATGAGTTTTTATGTGGCTGCCAACGAGGGTGGGCATGTTTTCACGGGCGATACCTTGCTCATCCGGGGTTGCGGCCGCACAGACTTTCAGTCGGGCAGCGCTGAAGCGCTTTATCACAGCCTCACCGAGATCTTGTTCAAATTACCTGAGGGCACTACGGTGTGGCCGGGCCATGATTATCAAGGCCGAACGCATTCAAGCATTGGTGATGAGATCAAAAACAATGTGCGTGTTGCGGGTCAAACCAAAGCGCAGTTTGTTGCAACCATGAACAATCTGAACCTGCCTAAGCCGCGTCGGATTGATGAAGCGGTGCCCGCCAATTTAAATTCTGGTTTACGGCAAGATGCCGGAGGAGAGCCTGTGCGAAATGATGTTTTATCAATCCGTCCTGCAGACGGTTATGCCGGCGATGTATCGCCTGAATTGGCTTGGCACTGGGTGCAGTCGGGCGAGGCTGTGATGGTCGACGTGCGATCTGATGCCGAGCGCGCTTGGGTCGGGTTTGTGCCTGAAGCCAAGCCGCTGGCTTGGAAGCAGTGGCCGGTGGTTGATGTGAACCCAGAATTTGATGCTGGCATTCAACGCATTGCGGCTGAGGGGCTCAAAATTGTGTTGCTGTGCCGAAGCGGTGTGAGGTCGGTGGCTGCTGCGCAAAGGGCCAGTCAGTTGGGCATTGAGGCTTTCAATATTTTGGAAGGTTTTGAGGGCGACCCCAACGCTGAAGCACACCGTGGCAAGCTGGGCGGTTGGCGCATGCGCGGCCTGCCTTGGAGACAAAATTGATGAACTCAAAAACCACTGCAGAAGCTTTGAGCCCGCAAGTTCAAGCGGTCTTGGCACGCATTGAAGCCAAGCGCGATGAAGTGGTGGCCCTTACACAAGACTTGGTGCGCATTCCCACCGTCAACCCGCCGGGTGATGCCTACGAAGCTTGCGCTCGTTACATTGGTGAGCGACTGAAGCCACGCGGTTTTGCGGTGGAATACGTCCGTGCGCATGGTGCACCAGGCGATTCAGATGCCAAGCCTCGGGTCAATGTGGTGGCGCGTTGGCAGGGTGCCAGCGCAGGAGATTGCGTGCACTTCAACAGCCACATCGATGTGGTGGAAGCCGGTAGCGGCTGGACTTCCGACCCCTTTGGTGCAGAAATTCGCGATGGCAAAATTTATGGCCGTGGCACCTGCGACATGAAAGGCGGTTTGGCTGCCAGCATCATTGCGGTTGAAGCACTGATTGAATCGGGCATGCCCATTCCAGGCGCACTTGAAATCAGCGGCACCGTCGACGAAGAGTCAGGTGGCTTTGCCGGTGTGGGTTATTTGGCAGAGCGCGGTTATTTCAGCAAGCCCCGTGTGCATCACGTCATCATTCCTGAGCCATTGGGCGTTGACCGAATTTGTTTGGGCCATCGCGGTGTTTGGTGGGGTGAGGTTGAAACCAAAGGCCGCATTGCGCATGGCTCTATGCCCTTCTTGGGCGACAGCGCCATCAACCACATGAGCGCCTTCATTCATTTGCTTGAAACCCAATTGCAACCGCGATTGAAGCAGCGACATACCTCAGAGCCTGTCGAGCCGCCAGGCGCGCGCGTCAGCACCTTGAACATCAACAGCATTCACGGCGGTCAAGTGGAGCAACACTATGCAACCGATGCACGTGGTTGGCCTACTGCCGATTCGCCATCACCTGTGGTGGCGCACAGCTGCCGCACCGTGCTCGATCGGCGCTTCATTGCTGAAGAAAATTTGGAAGCTGTGAAACAAGAAATCATTGACATGCTCGATGAGTTGAAGCGCACGCGTCCGGGTTTTGATTTTGGTATTCGCGACATCATGAGCTTTGTGCCTACCGCTACGCCGCGCGATGCACCTGTGGTCGATGCCACGGCGCGCGCCATTGCGCGTGTGCTGGGACGCGAGCCTTCCTACATTTCCAGCCCAGGCACCTACGATCAAAAGCACATTGTGCGAACCGGCCAGCTGAAAGACTGCATTGCTTACGGCCCGGGCATTTTGGATTTGGCGCACCAGCCCAATGAGTACGTGGGCATTCAGGAACTGGTCGATTCGGCCAAAGTGATGGCTTTGGCCAGCCTCACTTTGACGGGCGCCATGCGATAAAAATCCAAGGCTTGAAAAGCAGGCTGGCTTTAAATGCCGGGCGGCCGCTTTTGGATTAAATCTTGCGCCGCCTGTTCGTAGGCATGCGCCACTTGCAACAATTCAAAGTCTCCTTTGGGTTTGCCAATGAGTTGCAAGCCCATGGGCAAACCTTGCGCATTGAAGCCAGCAGGCACACTGATGGCGGGCAAACCTGCAAATGTTGGATACAAAACCACTTCCATCCAGCGATGGTAGGTGTCCATGGTGCGCCCTGCAATGCTTTGCGGCCAACGCTCTTTGACATCGAATGGCCAAACTTGCGCCGTGGGAATGGCCAGCACATCAAACGATTCAAACAGGGATAGCATGCTTTGGTAAAAGCGGGTGCGTGTGGTACTTGCCTGCATCAATTGCGTGCCAGTGAGGTGTAAGGACTGGTCGTATTCCCATTGCGCTTCGGGTTTAACTTTCTCGCGCCAATTGGAAAGGTGCGCGAAAGCACCGGCGCTGGGCCCTGCCAGTGCTTCGCGCCACACCAACCATGCATCCCAGATTTCTTCCGGCTGCATGCTGACGGATGTGGTTTCGACACTGCATCCTGTGGTTTCTAAAACCTGAAGCGCACCTTGACAAACCTCTAGAATGCCAGATTCCATGGGCAAGTAGCCATTCAAGTTGCCAAGCCACCCTAATCGCTTGCCTTTCATGTTGGCTTTCAAGCTGTGTGCAAATGCCGCGCCACTTTCTTGAATCGACAAAGGTGCACGCGCATCGTAGCCAGCTTGAGTTGAAAGCAACATGGCTAAATCTGACACCGTTCGCGCCATGGGCCCTTCAGTGCCCAGTTGTGCAATGAAAACATCGGGTACCGATGGCCTGGGCACGCGACCTTGTGAGGGGCGCATGCCATAGACATGGTTCCACCCTGCTGGATTGCGCAGGCTGCCCATAAAGTCAGAGCCATCGGCCACCGGCAACATGCGCTGCGCCAGCGCTACAGCGGCACCGCCACTGCTGCCGCCTGCCGTTTTGGTGGGGTCCCAAGCATTTCGGGTAGCACCAAATACTTCATTGAAAGTGTGCGAGCCCAAACCAAATTCTGGCGTGTTGGTTTTGCCAATCATGATGCAACCCGCGGCACGCATGCGCGCTGCCATCAGGCCATCTTTGGCCACAGGCGAGTGAGGCGTGAGGGGTGAACCCAAACTGGTGCGAAAGCCTGCCGCATCCGCCAAGTCCTTCACGGCATGCGGAAAGCCATGCATCCAACCCATGGACTCTCCACGGGCCAGTTGGGCATCGCGTTCGTCGGCTTGGGCCAAGATGTCTTCTTGGGGGGCAAGGCTGACGATGGCGTTGCTACCAGGATTGTGTTTTTCGATTTGATTCAAATAAGCCTGCATCACTTCCCGGCAGGACACTTGCTTGTTGTGGATGGCTTTGGACAAAGCCAGCGCTGACATATTGGGGATGACCATGAGTTTATTTTGTTTTCAGGGGTCTATAGTGGGGGTGTTTTCTAGTCTCACTATTTTGAACTTGGAATTGCCAAGCTATTGGTAATTTCAATTTATTTTCTTTTGGAGTAAACCCTGATGAAACGCCGTTCACTTTTTGCAGCCAGTCTTTCCCTCAGTTTGGCCATGATGGCCGTTGGCACTGCCCATGCGCAGCCCGCCAACAGCAAAGTATTGCGCTTTGTGCCGCATGCCAACCTCACCGTGCTAGACCCCATTTGGACCACGGCCTACGTCACGCGCAATCATGCGTACATGATTTACGACACCTTGTTCACCGAAGATGCCAAGGGCCAGATCAAGCCGCAAATGGTGGAGTCTTATCAAGTTTCCAAAGATGAAAAAACTTGGACTTTCAAGCTGCGTTCTGGCCTAGAGTTTCACGATGGCAAGCCTGTGACCAGTGAAGACGTGGTGGCTTCATTGAAACGTTGGGCCAGTCGTGACGCTATGGGCGGCGTCCTTGCCACTTTCGTCACGGGTTATGAAACACCCGACGCCAACACGTTTAAACTCATTTTGAATCAACCCTGCGGCATTGTGCTGGATGCGTTTGGCAAAGCTTCTTCTAACGTGCCCTTCATCATGCCGGCCCGCATTGCTGCTACGCCTGGCACTGAGCAAATTAAAGAGCACATTGGTTCAGGCCCGTTTGTTTTCAAAGCAGATGAGTTCAAACCTGGCGCTTTGGTGGTGTACACCAAAAATGCCAAATACAAATCACGCCCTGAGGCGCCCAGTGCCATGGCGGGTGGCCGCCCCGTTAATTTTGACCGCGTCGAGTGGGTCATTATTCGCGACACTCAAACGCAGTTCAATGCACTCAAAGCTGGCGAGGTCGACATCATTGAGCAACCTAGCTTTGAGCAGATGGACGCCTTGAAGAAAACCGAAGGCGTGCGTGTTGAAAACTTCGCGCCTGCAGGTTTGCAATTCATCATGCGCTTTAACCACTTGCATGCCCCCTTTAACAATCCCAAAATCAGGCAAGCTGCCATGGTGGCCATGGGCCAGCAGGCTTATATCAATACCCAGGTGGGCGTGCCCGAGTTGGGTCGTCTGTGCCGAAGCATGTTCCCTTGCGGCACAACGTATTCCGATGAAGACACAGGCTATTTCACGGGCGTTGCCAATCCTGCCAAGGCCAAACAAATGTTGGCAGAAGCCGGCTATGACGGCACGCCTGTCACTTTGATGCGCCCCACCGATTTGGCTTCCATTGCCAAATTGCCATTGGTCGCGCAGCAACAATTGCAAGCGGCCGGCTTCAAGGTTGACTTCCAACAAATGGACTGGGCTACCTTGTTAGCCCGCCGTGCCAAGAAAGACGCGCCTGCACAAGGTGGATGGAACATCTTCCTGACTGCTTGGACTGCCGGAGACATTACCAATCCTCTGTCCATGGCCATGCTCAATGCCAAAGGTCAAAATGGTTGGTTTGGTTGGCAAGATGAACCGCGCCTCGAGTACCTGAAGGGCCGTTTTGCACGCACCACAGAAGTTGCTGAGAAAAAGAAAATTGCCTCTGAAATTCAGCGTGTGGCATTCGAAACCGCAACCCATGCACCTTTGGGTCAATACATCAGCCCTGCTGCTGTGCGATCCAATGTAACGGGCATGCTCATCACACCTGGCGTCCCCCTGCTTTGGAACATGAAGAAAAACTAAGCCATGCTTCAATTCCTGTTGCGCCGCATTCTTGCGGTGCTGCCGGTGCTGTTCGTGGTGTCACTGGTGGTTTTCCTCATTTTGAGGTTGGCCCCTGGTGATCCTGCGGCGGTGATTGCGGGCAACAGTGCGACCAACGAAGACATTGCCAAGATCCAAGTCCAATTGGGTTTGGATCGTTCTATTCCCGTTCAGTACGGTATCTGGATGGGCAATGTGTTTCGAGGTGATCTGGGCTTTTCGTATTATTTGAACAAGCCTGTCACCGAGCTCATTGCGCAACGTGTTGAGCCTACTTTGTCCTTGGCATTTGGCACCGTCATTTTGGCCCTTTTGATTGCTGTGCCACTGGGTACTGTGGCGGCATGGCGCATGGGCGGATGGCTTGATCGTTTGTTGTCTGGGTTTTCAGTCGCAGGATTTTCGGTTCCTGTGTTTGTCATTGGCTATTTGCTCATTTACTTGTTCGCCATTCGCTTGGAATGGTTGCCGGTGCAAGGTTACAAATCAATCTCGGGGCCTTCGGCTGCAGGGCCTTGGGCATGGATGCGACAACTGATCTTGCCGTGGATGACCTTGGCCATGATTTATGTAGCGCTCATTGCGCGGGTCACTCGGGCCAGTGTGTCGGAAGCACTGACAGAAGATTACATTCGCACCGCACGGGCCAAAGGCATTTCTGAAACTGCGGTCTTGTTGCGCCATGCCTTGGCCAATGCGGCAGTGCCCATTGTGACGGTGGTGGGCATTGGCATTGCCTTGCTGATTGGTGGTGTGGTGGTGACAGAAACCGTGTATGCCATTCCCGGTTTGGGCTCACTGACTGTGGACGCTGTTTTGAACCGCGACTTTCCTGTCATTCAAGGTTTGGTGCTTTTGTTCTCAGTCAGCTATGTGCTCATTAACTTGCTGGTCGATTTAAGTTATTTGGTGCTAGACCCAAGGATTCGTTACTGATGAATAACTTGCAACGCTTGTGGGCCAATGGCTCTGTCAAATTTGGCGTGGTGGTTTTAGGCACCATGATTCTCGTGGCACTTCTGGCGCCCTTTTTAGGCACGGTGGACCCCAGTGCCATGGACTCTAATTTCATCAACAAAGCGGTGGGTGTGTCTGGGCAGTTTGCATTGCTCGATGGCAGCACAGTGCAACATACATTTTGGTTGGGTACCGACAGCTTTGGCCGTGACTTGTACAGCCGTGTGGTTTATGGTGCACGCGTGTCCCTGGGGGTGGGGGCTTGCACCGCTGTGTTGGCCTTGGTGTTGGGCGGTGGCATGGGCATGTTGGCTGGCTATTTCCGAACGGTTGATGCGGTCTTGATGCGCTTCATGGATGGCCTCATGGCCATTCCTGCCATTTTGTTGGCCATTGCTTTGGTGGCCGCTTTGGGTGCCACCATCTCAACGGTGGTGGTGGCCATTGCCATACCGGAAGTGCCCCGCGTGACGCGGCTGGTTCGCTCCTTGGTGCTCAGTTTGCGAGAAGAACCCTTTGTTGAAGCAGCCCGTGCATTGGCCACGCCGACGCACATCATTTTGTTTCGCCATATCTTGCCCAATGCCTTGGCGCCTCTCATTGTGCAAGGCACCTTCGTTGCGGCTTCAGCTGTGCTGACCGAGGCCATTTTGAGTTTCTTGGGTTTGGGCCTGCCACCCGACATTCCAACTTGGGGCAACATCATGGCTGAAGGGCGCGTGCAGTTCAGTCAATACCCAGGCAATGTTTTGTACCCCGCTTTGTTTCTGGTGCCCACTGTGTTGGCTGTGAATTTGTTGGGCGATGGCTTGCGAGATGTACTTGATCCCAAATTTGCAAGACGGGGTGCTTGATGTCAGACACTGTTTTGCAAATTAACAATTTATCGGTGGCGCTGCCAAAGGGTGCAGATCGATCGCACGCCATTGAGCAAATCAGTCTCAGCATTCAAAGAGGCAAAACTTTGTGTGTGGTGGGCGAGTCGGGGTCGGGCAAGTCTGTCATGGCTACCGCCGTCATGGGGCTGTTGGCCAAAGAATTGAAGGCCGATGGCGGCGAAATTTTGCTGCTGGGCGAAGCGCTTCTCAAAGCGCCTCAAACCAGATTGCGTGAACTCCGAGGCCAGGCCATGGGCATGGTTTTTCAAGAGCCCATGACGGCGCTCAACCCGGTCATGCGCTGTGGTGACCAAGTGGATGAGTTGTTGGCCACGCACACCGATTGGTCGTCCGAAAAACGCAAGGCGGAAGTTTTGCGTGTGTTTGAAAGCGTGAAGTTACCAGACCCGTTGCGCATGTACAGCAGTTTTCCACACCAGTTAAGTGGCGGTCAAAGGCAGCGCATTGTGATTGCCATGGCTGTTATTTTGAAACCGGCTTTGCTCATTTGTGATGAGCCCACCACCGCTTTGGATGTGACCACGCAAAAAGAAATTTTGAAACTCATTTCTCAGTTGCAAGCCGAGCAAGGTTGTGCGGTGCTGTTCATTACGCATGACATGGGCGTGGTGGCTGAAATTGCAGACGATGTGTTGGTCATGAACCAAGGCCGCGCAGT
>JGI25923J51411_1000102_pt1 | contig 11836 bp, 9 predicted proteins | sample LauGreFaBDMM15SN_2_FD_51411 | JGI IMG/M metagenome (IMG submission 51411) | reverse complement strand
AATGCAACGCCCGATCAGGTCCAAAAGCTATTTCGGCGCTCACGCTTAATTGGACGTCGCTTTCAAATTGTGCACGTTACTTTTTTTGGCAAAGAACGTCCAGAGATTATTGAGGTCTCCACTTTTAGAGCTGTTCTCGAAAGTGTTGGGGAGCATGTAGCTGAAAGTGGGCGCATCTTGCGCGATAACGTCTGGGGTACCCATGCTGAAGATGCGGCACGTCGGGATTTCACTATGAATGCGATGTACTATGACCCGGCTAGCGAGACCGTGCTCGACTATCACGGCGGCATGGAGGATATCNGTTCTAAAACGATTCGGATGATTGGCAATCCCAGTAAACGCTATCGTGAAGATCCTATTCGTATGCTACGGGCAATTCGGTTTGCCGCCAAAACGAATTTTCAGATTGAGTCGGGTACCCGAACCCCTATAGCAGAATTAGGAGATCTCATCCATGATGTACCAAGCGCTCGACTATTTGATGAGATCCTGAAGCTGCTAATGTCTGGTCACGCATGGGCTGGTATCCAAGCATTGCAAGATGCAGGTTTACACCATGGCCTACTGCCCTTGATTGATAAAGCCCTAGCTAATGATCAATCGGCGCAATTTATTCAACTCGCCTTACGCAATACCGATGAGAGGATTCAGGCGGGCAAATCAGTTTCACCTGGATTTTTATTTGCCTCACTTCTATGGCCAGATTTAGACCAGCGCTGGCAAGCATTACTAGCTGGGGGTATGCCCAATCTACCAGCACTGCATGCAGCGATCGATGACACCATAGCGCAGCAAAATACGGGGATCCCCTTGCAGCGTCGCCACGAGGGAGACATGCGTGATATTTGGACTATGCAACCCCGTTTTGAGAGGCGCAATGGGCGCTACCCCCATCGCTTACTAGAGGTTCCCCGCTTTAGAGCTGGGTATGACTTTATGCTCCTACGAAGTCAGGTTGGCTCTTGCCATACAAGCCTTGGACAGTGGTGGACTGACTTTATTCATGCGGACTTACCCGAACGTGAAGAGCTCATTGCTAGGACTAAAGATGATGCTATCTCTTCTACGCAAACTCCTTCGGAACCAAACAAGAGAAGGCGGAGACGCTCAAAACGCCCCAAGTTAGGGACTGAAACCACCCTCGATTTTGAAATGAGTGGCGGCAAGCAAAATTAAGCTTTTTTGAGTAAAGTAAGCCATATTTTAAATGGGATAGATATGGCAAAGGCCTTTATCGGATTTGGTGGAAATATTGGAGATGCTCGTCAGATCATCACCGATGCCATTGTGTGTCTAGCCCAACACATTGAGGTGCATATTATTAATAAGAGCTGTTTTTACCAAAGCGCCCCTGTCAATGCAGTGGGTGACGATTACATTAATGCAGTTGTTGAGATTGATACAGAACTTAATCCCTATGGCTTATTGTATGTTTGTCAAACCATCGAACAGCAATTTGGTCGCGAGCGGCCCTTTGCAAATGCTCCTCGCACCCTTGATTTAGATATCTTGTTCTTTGAAGGAATCCAGCAAAACCATTCAGATCTGACGATTCCCCATCCAAGGATTACGGAACGCTCTTTTGTTGTTCTACCTCTTTTAGAAATCTGTCCTGATTTTTTCTTACCCGAGTACGGTCCTTTAAAGGCTTTCGTACCCCAAATTGCTAATCAACGCATCAAACGCCTTACCTGCAAAAATTGCGATTGTGGTCTTCAACTGNATTAGTCACCCTCAATAGCTGTTCCTTAGCGGTCTCGATTAGAATCGTTTTATGAGTTACCTACAAGACAATAAGCCCATTACGATTACCAAGCTTCTCACCATGCATGCAGACGGCGAGAAGATCACCGTTTTAACTGCCTATGACTCAACCATGTGCGCCTTGCTTAATCGCTGCGGCGTTGAGGTCATCTTGGTGGGTGACTCGCTTGGGAATGTAGTTCAAGGTCATAGCAGTACTACCCCCGTCACCCTTGAAGAGATGGCCTACCACACGGAGTGTGTTGCGCGCGCAAATACGCATGCTTTTTTAATTACTGATCTTCCCTTTGCAAGCTATGGTGATCCGGTTCAAGCGCTCGAGTCCTCCGCAGAACTCATGCGTGCTGGTGCCGATATGGTTAAGCTGGAAGGTGGCACATGGCAAGTTGATGTGATTCANTATCTAGTGGANCGGAGTGTTCCTGTCTGTGCGCATCTCGGTCTCCTACCGCAATCAGTTCACTTACTAGGTGGGTACAAGGTACAAGGTAAGTCGAAAGATGCTGCTGCGCACATGCTGGAGCAAGCGCATGCCTGTGAAGCAGCGGGGGCTCAAATGCTTGTGCTTGAAGCTATTCCGTCAGCGCTTGGAGAAAAAATTACTCAGTCACTGCATATCCCAACCATTGGGATTGGTGCGGGGCCCAATTGCTCTGGACAGGTCTTAGTACTCCCGGACATGTTGGGTATTAGCCCTGGCAAACTACCCAAGTTTGTCAAAAACTTCATGGTAGATCACGCATCGATTGATGCTGCCATTAAGGCATATGTAAAAGAAGTTAAGTCAGGCAAGTTCCCTGGACCTGAACACTGCTTTGCGTCTTAAGTCTTAGTTAAAAAAGTTTTTCATTCGGTCAAACCAGCCCTCTTGCTGTGGACTGTGTTTCTTACCGCCTGTCTTTAAAGACTCGTCAAACTGTTTCAAGATGGACCTCTGCTCCTCTGAAAGTTTGATTGGAGTCTCTAGGATGACATGTACATATAAGTCGCCAAGAAGGGATGAGCGCAGTTCTTTAATTCCTTTACTACGCAAGCGGAAGGTCTTCCCTGTTTGAGTTCCCTCAGGAATACTTAATTCCACTCGACTACCTAAGGTTGGCACCTCAATCTCTCCCCCAAGCGTAGCGGTCGCAAATGAAATAGGCATTTGAACATGCAAATCACTTCCATCTCGCTCGAAGACCGAATGCTCTTTAACATGAACCTCAACGTATAAATCACCAGCAGGTCCGCCATTAACACCAGGCTCACCATTACCGACAGAACGAACCCGCATCCCATCATCAATTCCAGCAGGGATTTTGATCTCAAGTGTTTTCTGTTCCTTGGTCTTACCAGTTCCATGACAACTTTTGCAAGGCTTCGGAATATATTTTCCAGTCCCTCGGCACTTTGGACAGGTCTGCTGCATCGAGAAAAACCCCTGAGCAATTCGTACCTGGCCATTGCCGTCGCAAGTAGGACAAACTTCTACTTTCGAGCCAGGCTCTGCACCCGTCCCACTGCATACGTTGCAGTTACTCCAACTAGGCACTCGAATTTGCGTGGTGTAACCCTCAGCTGCCTGCTCTAGGGTGATCTCCATGTTGTAGCGTAAATCTGCGCCCTTATAGACTTGGGGTCCAGAGCTTCTACCTTGACCAAAGATGTCACCAAAAATGTCACCAAAGGCATCTGCAAAACCGCCTGCGCCTGCGCCGGCAAAGCCGCCCATACTGGGGTCTACTCCAGCATGACCATACTGATCATAGGCACCACGTTTTTGAGGATCTGACAATGTCTCATAAGCCTCTTTAGCTTCTTTGAAATTTGCCTCAGCCCCTGGATTATCAGGATTACGGTCTGGATGGTATTTCATGGCAAGCTTACGNTAGGCCTTTTTTAAGTCCTCCTCGCTGGCATTTTTTCCAACCCCTAAAACTTCATAAAAATCTCGTTTACCAGTCGCCACAGCGCACCCTTTTTCCTGAAAGATAAAAACGAGAAGTCGGCACAGGGCCGACTCATCGCATTCACCTACTAATTTCTAGAGACTACTTCTTATCGTTTACCTCTTTAAAGTCTGCATCCACTACCTCGGGATCATGAGCCTTTGCCTCACCCGCAGGCTTTGTTGCGCCACTAGGATTCGCTTTAGCCTGCTCGGCAGCATACGCCTTCTCGCCAAGCTTTTGACTCACTTTTGCCAAAGCCTCGGTCTTAGTCTCCATGGCCACCTTATCCGTTCCTTTAATTGCCTCTTCAAGCTCCTTGAGGGCAGACTCAATGCTACCTTTTTCGCCCGCATCCAAACTGCTACCGTGCTCTTCCAAAGCTTTCTTCGTGGAATGCGCCAGAGCATCTGCAGTGTTTCTAGCGGTGACTAAGTCGAGTAGCTTACGATCTTCTTCAGCGTTTGCTTCGGCATCTTTAACCATCCGCTGAATTTCTTCTTCCGAAAGACCGGAATTTGCTTTGATGGTGATCTTGTTCTCTTTACCAGAGGCTTTATCTTTAGCTTTCACATGCAAAATACCATTGGCATCGATATCGAAGGTCACCTCAATTTGTGGCAAACCGCGGGCTGATGGCGGAATTCCTTCCAAATTGAATTCACCAAGCATCTTGTTGGCACTCGCCATCTCGCGCTCACCCTGGAAGCACTTAATGGTCACGGCAGGTTGATTGTCCTCTGCCGTTGAAAACACTTGGGAGTGCTTGGTTGGGATCGTGGTATTTTTCTGAATCATCTTAGTCATCACACCACCCAAGGTCTCAATACCAAGAGATAAAGGCGTGACATCCAGGAGTAATACGTCTTTGCGATCGCCGGCCAATACAGAACCCTGAATCGCAGCACCAACAGCAACTGCTTCATCAGGATTGACATCCTTACGAGGCTCTTTACCAAAGATGGCCTTCACTTGTTCTTGTACTTTTGGCATACGGGTTTGACCGCCTACCAAAATGACATCATCAATATCGGATGAAGATACACCGGCATCTTTCATAGCGACTTGGCATGGCCCCATCGTACGCGTAATTAGCTCCTCAACCAAAGACTCTAGCTTGGAGCGGGTTAGTTTTAAGTTGAGATGCTTAGGACCGCTTGCATCCGCAGTCACATACGGTAGGTTAATCTCGGTTTGCTGTGAAGAAGAAAGTTCGATCTTGGCCTTCTCAGCAGCATCTTTAAGGCGNTGCAAAGCAAGCACGTCTTTACTGAGATCAACTCCTTGTTCTTTCTTGAACTCGGCAATAATCCAGTCAATAATGCGCTGGTCAAAATCTTCACCACCCAAGAAGGTATCACCGTTAGTAGACAGTACCTCAAATTGTTTCTCACCATCCACATTCGCAATTTCAATAATGGAAACGTCAAAGGTACCGCCACCGAGGTCATATACGGCAATCTTACGATCTACTTTATCTTGCTTATCTAGGCCAAACGCCAAAGCCGCAGCAGTTGGTTCGTTAATGATTCGTTTCACTTCTAGGCCCGCGATTCGACCGGCATCTTTGGTAGCTTGACGCTGACTGTCATTGAAATAAGCCGGCACCGTAATGACGGCTTCGGTAACTTCTTCGCCGAGATAATCCTCAGCAGTCTTTTTCATCTTACGCAACACCTCAGCAGAAACCTGCTGGGGCGCAATTTTCTTATCGCGCACCGACACCCAAGCATCGCCATTCTCAGCTGCAATAATGCTGTAAGGCATCAAGCTAATGTCTTTTTGGACCTCGGCATCGGTAAATTTACGGCCAATTAAACGCTTGACCGCATACACCGTATTTTTAGGATTGGTAACCGACTGACGCTTAGCAGGCGCGCCCACCAATACCTCGCCATCTTCCATATAGGCGATGATGGAAGGTGTTGTTCTAGTGCCCTCGGCGTTTTCAATCACCTTCGGTGCATTGTTTTCAATAACGGAGACGCAGGAATTTGTTGTTCCTAGGTCAATTCCAATAATCTTTCCCATAATGGCTCCAAAATAAATGAATAAGTGCTGCCGATACCCTACAGATGGGGACTAATTCATGGAATTCAAGGGGCCTAAGCCCTTGAATTTACTTAATTCTCTAATTATTTTGCCTGGCTAACCGTGACTAAGGCTGGACGTAAGACCCGATCAGCAATCAAAAAACCTCTTTGGAGAACTGACACCACGGTATTCGCATCCTGCTCCGATGGAACCATGGAAATAGCCTGATGTTGGTGAGGATCAAATTTAGCGCCGGGGGCTGGATTAATCTCGATTAAGCGCCCTTTCTCAAAGGCAGAAATTAGTTGTTTGAGCGTAATTTCAAGCCCCTCTTTGAACGCCTTAGCATCACCCGCTTCGGTAGCAAGTGCCGCGTACAAACTGTCACTAACCGGGATTAGGTGCTCTGCAAAGCCTTCGATCGCAAATTTGTGTGCTTTTGTAATATCTTCCATCGCACGTCGGCGAATGTTCTCACCCTCTGCTTTAGCCCGAAGATAGCTGTCTTGCAATTCGGTCAGTTTTTGGTTGGCCTGCGCCAGTTGCTCCTCAANACTAAGACTTGGTTCACTAGCCTCGGCTGCAGAAGTCTCAAGTCCTGGATTTTCTGTCTGCAGTTCTTGCTCAGATTTATTTTCATTCATAACGGTACCTTATCGACTAAACCATACATTGGGGCATTAGCCCTAATTTCAAGGGGCTTGCTTACCCGTGGCAATCTTTGCAGAGACCTCATTAGCCCGACGTTCCCGTAACGCTAATTCTGCCTCTGAGTCAGGTATGGTTGGCCATCCCTGCATATGCTCTTTTGCAATCTCCTCCAAAGCAGAGATAAAAACTGGGTCATCGTTTAGGCATGGGATATATCGATAATCTCCGCCGCCATGCTCATGGAAGATCTCCTGTCCTTCCATCGCAATCTCTTCAAGAGTTTCCAAACAATCTGCTGGGAACCCTGGGCACACAATATCAATATGTGGGCAAGTGTCCTTTCCCAAGTCCTCGAGCATGAGAGCAGTGTATGGTTTTAGCCACTCAGCCCGACCAAAGCGCGATTGAAAAGTAACTCGGTAGTCATTAGGCTTCAAACCCAATGCCTCACCAAGTAGACGGCCTGTTTTTAAACATTCACAATGGTAAGGATCGCCCTGCATCAAATTTCGTTTCGGTAAACCATGAAAAGACATCACTAACTTTGCACCCTTAGCAAAATCGGGTCTGTCATTTTGGATCCAATAGGCCTCAATGCTCTGCCGCAAGGCATCAATATAGCGAGGGTGGTCATGATAGTGCTTAACTAAACGCAACTCGGGTTGGTTGCGCCACCCTTTTAAAACATCAAATATTTCATCAAAACTTGAGGCACTGGTCGTTGCAGAATATTGTGGGTAAAGAGGCAACACAAGAAGTCGCTCAACGTTTTCTTGCCTAAACCTCTCAAGTACCTCTGGAATCGATGGCTTGCCATAGCGCATTCCTAGATCAACAATCACGCTAGCATTGGTCTTTCTAAAGCACGCTTGTAAGCCGTTCGCTTGGGTCTTGGAATAAATCAATAAAGGGGATCCTTCCTGCAACCAAATCGAGGCATATTTTTTAGCCGATGCGCCGCTACGAATGGGCAAAATAATTCCGTGCAAAATAAACCACCAGACTAAACGTGGGATTTCGACAACCCGCGGGTCTGACAAGAATTGTTTGAGATAGGTTCGTACCGCAAGACGTGTCGGCGCCTCTGGTGTACCAAGATTAATGACCAAAATACCCGTGCGAGCAGAACGAAGGTGGGGGCTAGGGTTCAAATGAAATCCAAAATCAAAATTATGGGGTACTTAATGCGCCACTCAAAAGCTTTGAGGTAATGTCCACAATTGGAATCACGCGATCATACGCCATCCGAGTTGGCCCGATCACCCCTAAGGTACCCACTATTTTGCCATCCACGCTGTACGGTGCACTGATGACTGCTAAATCTTCATAGGGCAAGAGCTCACTCTCACCCCCAATGAATATTTGAATTCCATCGGCGTGACTAGAAATATCGAGTAATTGCATCAGAACCGATTTCTGCTCAAGCATGTCAAACATCTTGCGTAATTTGGTTAAGTTAGAACTTAGCTCCCCAACATCCAATAAATGGCGCTCTCCAGAGATCACCATATCAGGATGCGTTAATTTGGTATCTGTCACTCCATTCTCAAGTGCCAAGGTCATTAAACCCGCAATATCCCCTCGCAAATGATCAAGTTCAGCACGTAAGCGAGCGCTGACATCTGAAAAACTCTTCCCAGAAAAATGCGCATTGATGTAGTTGCTTGCCTCAACCAATTGACTCGGGCTGTAATCTTGGGTGGTCGGCAAAATACGATTTTGCACATCCCCTTGAGGAGTAACCAAGATTAGTAAGATTTTTCCTTCGCCCAAACGCAAGAACTCGATGTGTTTAAAAATCTGTGAGCGCTTAGGCGTCATCACCACTCCGGCAAAGTGAGTAAGACTAGATAAAAGCTGTGCTGCTGAGTTAATGACCTTCTGAGGCGAGTCTGGATACAAAGAACGCTCAACTTCTCTAGATGCCAATTCCTCCAAAGGCCGAATAGTCAACATCGTGTCGACAAACAGCCGATAGCCACGGGGGGTAGGTATGCGTCCAGCAGATGTATGGGGGCTAGTCACAAAACCCATCTCTTCGAGGTCAGCCATGACGTTACGAATGGTGGCGGCAGATAAATCAAGACCTGAAAACCGAGATAAGGTTCTAGAGCCCACTGGCTGACCCTCCTCGATGTATCTCTCGATGAGGGTTTTTAGTAAAAGTTTGGAGCGATCATCCATGATTGGAGTAATTTTATGCCTATGGTTTAATCGTTGTATGTTAAGCCCATCAAGCAATCCTCTGCAGAAGAAATTTCGGCGCGTTACTCTAGTTGGTAAGCACCAGGCAGATGGTATTAGCGAGCATCTCCAAGAATTAGCGCACATCCTTATCCAACAAGGCTGCGAGCTCAGTATTGAGTCTGAAACAGCAGCTCATTTACAGATCAAAGGGAGCAAAACCCTGCCCCTCACTGACTTTAGAGATTCCACCGATTTGGCGGTCATTTTGGGAGGCGATGGAACCATGCTGGGGATTGGGCGCCAAATTGCCGGTAGCGGGGTTCCCCTACTGGGCATCAATATGGGGCGTCTTGGCTATATGACCGATATCCCCTTTGAGGACGCCAAAACGGTCCTTCCTGCGATTATTCAAGGGCACTATGAGATTGACTCACGCTCTCTTCTGGAGGCGAGCGTGTCACGCCATGGTAAAGAAATCCATCGTGGTCTAGCCCTAAACGATGTCGTTGTGAACCGTTCTGGTCTATCGGGGATGGTTGAGCTTAAAGTCCATGTCAATCAATCATTTATGTATAACCAACGCTCGGATGGTTTAATTGTTTCTACGCCAACNGGCTCAACTGCCTACGCATTGTCAGCCGGAGGCCCAATTTTGCACCCTAGAGTTCCAGGGATTGTGTTGGTCCCAATTGCCCCCCACGCACTATCAAACCGTCCCATAGTGCTCGCTCAAGAATCGATTATTGCGATTGAGGTCGTCGGCGGTCGTGAAGTGATCGTTAACTTTGATATGCAATCGCTCACCAAATTACAAATTGGTGACCAAGTTGAAGTACGGCTCTCTGATAAATCTATTTCTCTCCTACATCCTTTGGGTCATAGTGACTACCAAACCTTGCGAGAAAAATTGCACTGGAACGAGTATCCTTCCACGTTTTAATCTGGGTAGATAGGCATGCTCCACTCATTAGCTTTACGTGATTTTGTGATCGTCGATCAACTTGAGCTCGACTTTACAGAGGGCTTTAGTGTTTTGACTGGCGAAACCGGTGCGGGTAAATCAATCCTATTGGATGCCCTTGGATTAGCGCTTGGGGAACGAGCTGACAGTAGCCAAATCCGTGAGGGCTGTCAACGCGCGGAGATTACAGCTATTTTTAGGATTGATAACAGGCTTGAAACNGAAATGAGCGCCTGGTTAGAGGTGCATGACCTGCCCCTAGAGGATGGCGGTAAAAGTCTGATCCTAAAACGCAGTATTGATCACACGGGACGCAGTCGTTCCTTTATTAATGGTAGCAGTGCCTCATTAAATCAACTTCGCGAGGCTGGTGATCGCCTCGTTGATATTCACGGCCAACATGCCCACCAACTGCTTCTCAAAACTGGCGCGCAACGTGAACTACTAGACCGCCATGCTGGTCTTGCTGAGCTGACAAGTCAGGTTGCTGAAGCATTTAAAGTGATGAGCGNCACTCAGAAAAAACTTGAGCAAGCCGAATCGGCAGGTGCTGATATCCAACGCGAGCGTGAGCGCTTGGAGTGGCAGCTCGAAGAGCTTACTGAGATCGCTCCTCAAACAAACGAGTGGGCTGAGATCAAATCTGATCACGCGCGTTTAGCCAATGCGGCAAAAATTATTCAGGGAAGTCAGGCAACCATTGATCTGCTCAGTGAATCAGATCACTCGATTGAATCACAACTGAATATGGCGAAACAAGAAATAGATTCTCTTGCAGAACATGACCCTGCCCTAAATCCAGTAGCAGAAAGTTTNAATGTTGCCCAAATTCAATTAGACGAAGCTCTGCATAGTCTCAATCGCTATCTACAAAAAATGGACTTGGATCCAGATCGACTAGCGGAAGTCGATGCACGTATGCAAATACTGCATACTGCTGCGCGTAAATACAAAGTAAATCCAGATGATNTAGCGCAACTGTGGATTGATACACAAGATAAATTAGATACCTTGACTGCTGCGCAAAATATAGAAGTACTTCGTCAGCAATTGCATGAGCAAATCAGCAAATTCACAGAACTCGCAAATGATCTCTCACAAAAACGTCAGAAGGCAGCTCAACAGCTTAGCAAAGAAATTACTGCCGCGATGCAAACACTTGCTATGTCTGGAGGTCAATTACAAATTGCTTTGCGTGAATGNGAGCCCAGCGCCAAAGGGATTGATCATGTGGAGTACCTGATTGCAGCGCATGCTGGAAGCACACCGCGCCCTCTAGCCAAAGTAGCCTCCGGTGGCGAACTTGCCCGTATTAGTCTAGCAATTAGTGTTATTACTAGCCAGGCAAGCTTTACTCCCACGCTTATTTTTGATGAGGTCGANTCTGGAATCGGTGGTGCAGTAGCTCAGACTGTTGGTGAGCTCCTCAAACAATTAGGGCAATCCCATCAAATATTGTGTGTGACCCATCTNGCACAAGTTGCTGCTCAGGGCAATCATCACTTTAAGGTGATCAAAACCCAAACGAATGGNGTNACAAGTTCGGACGTAAGTTCTTTAGGGCGTCAGGAGCGTATTGAAGAAATCGCCAGAATGCTTGGTGGGGCCACNATTACTGACACCACACGGCGTCATGCTCGCGAGCTTCTTGGTCAATCTTAGTCACCCGCTTCAGGACGCGACGGCGTACCAAATATTTTCTTCCAAAGAGCGCTGACCTGATCTCTGGCATTTGCAAAGTCAGGATATTGATGAATATCCATTCGTGTTTTGTCTGCGCCATCTAAACGTAAGCGGTGTTGCTGGGCTCTAAAGATCCGATAGGCATTAGCAATTTCTAGGGCCTCTTCAGCGGTAATCAGCTGATGATCTGCAGCGATACGAAGTAATGCAATATTGCCTAAATTACCCAACAAGGCAGGAAATTGTCGTGCGAACGCCAAGACGAAAAATTGCACCATGAACTCAATATCAACCATTCCTCCGGGATCATGCTTTAAGTCAAATTCTGACGAATGATTTAGATGACCCGCGTGAACCTTGTGCCGCATATCAATAATTTCATGCTGAAGTTCAGTCATTTTCCGTTCCTGCGATAGCACCTCATTACGGATCTCCTCAAAACGCTTGCCCACAGCAGGATTTCCTGCTGCAAAGCGCGCTCGCGAGATTGCCTGATGCTCCCAAACCCATGCCGCATTATCTCCTTCGCGTAATTGATACCGTCTAAATGAGTCTAGGCTGGTCACTAAAAATCCAGCCGCCCCATTTGGTCTGAGACGTGTATCGATCTCAAATAAAGTAC
>JGI25923J51411_1000100_pt1 | contig 11964 bp, 14 predicted proteins | sample LauGreFaBDMM15SN_2_FD_51411 | JGI IMG/M metagenome (IMG submission 51411) | reverse complement strand
TGAATACCTGCGTGTGTCATTGCCTGAGCCATGATGGTTTGCTCCAAAAATAAAAGGTGTTACACCGCTGCCGCACCAGCCACGATTTCGGACAATTCCTTGGTGATCGCTGCTTGACGGGTTTTGTTGTAGATGAGTTTGAGTTCGCCAATCACACTGCCGGCGTTGTCGGTTGCGGCCTTCATGGCCACCATGCGTGCAGATTGCTCTGACGCGATGTTTTCAGCCACCGATTGGTAGACCAAGGACTCGATGTAGAGCTCCAACAAGTCATCAATCACGGCAGGCGCATCGGGTTCATACAAATAATCCCATGCATAACTGCCAGAGGCTTTGGTTTCTTCGTGCATCTTGTCATGCGACAGGGGCAGCAATTGTTCAATCACCGCTTCTTGTTTCATGGTGTTGATGAACTTGGTGTAACAGATGTACACCGCATCCAAATGCCCTTCGGTATAAGCGTCCAGCATGACTTTGACCGGACCAATCAAGGTTTCGATATGCGGCTTGTCACCCATTTGCGTGAGTTGCGCCAGCACCTTGATGCCCGAGCGATTGAGAAAACCCATCCCTTGTTGCCAATGGCCACGGTTTGCGCGGTCTTTCCCGCGGCTTGCAGTTCTTTGAGCTTGACCAAAAATGCCCGCAAGATATTGGTGTTCATGCCGCCACACAAACCTTTGTCGGTGGTCACCACAATGAAGCCGGTAGAGGCTGCAGTGTGCATCTTCATAAAAGGATGCACGTACTCCGGGTTGGCTTGACCCAAATGAGAGGCGATATTGCGCACCTTCTCGCTGTAGGGACGTGCCGCACGCATGCGGTCTTGCGCCTTGCGCATTTTGGACGCCGCCACCATTTCCATGGCCTTGGTGATCTTCTTGGTGTTTTCCACCGATTTGATCTTGCCGCGTATTTCCTTGCCGACTGCCATGAAGGGCTCCTTGCTGCTTAATGGCTTAGACGAACGATTTTTTGAACGCTTCGATAGCCGCGACCAATTCGGCCTCGGCATCTTTGTCCATGGCTTTGGCTGCTTCGAGCTTAGACAGCAAGGCCGCATTTTTAGATTTCAAATGCTGATGCAAGCCGTTTTCGAAGTTCAGCACTTGCTTGACTTCGATGTTGTCCAAAAAGCCTTTGTTGGCGGCGTAAAGCGTTGCCGCCATCAAGCTGATGGGAAGTGGGCTGTACTGCGCTTGTTTGAGCAACTCGGTGACACGGGCGCCGCGGTCGAGCTGCTTGCGGGTGGCTTCGTCCAAATCGGAAGCAAACTGCGCAAAAGCGGCCAACTCGCGGTACTGTGCCAAGTCGGTGCGAATACCACCCGAGAGGTTTTTCACCAACTTGGTTTGTGCTGCACCACCCACACGCGACACCGAGATACCGGCGTTGATCGCAGGACGAACACCGGCGTTGAACAGCGAGGTTTCCAAAAAGATTTGGCCGTCGGTGATGGAGATCACGTTGGTGGGCACGAATGCCGACACGTCACCCGCTTGGGTTTCAATGATGGGCAATGCAGTCAAAGAGCCGGTTTTGCCTTTGACTTCGCCTTTGGTGAAAGCTTCCACGTAATCTGCGTTGACACGGGCTGCACGCTCGAGCAAACGGCTGTGCAAATAAAACACGTCGCCAGGGTAGGCTTCGCGACCTGGTGGGCGGCGCAGCAGCAAAGACACTTGGCGGTAAGCCACAGCCTGCTTGGACAAATCGTCATAAACGATGAGCGCGTCTTGGCCACGGTCGCGGAAGTACTCGCCCATGGTGCAGCCGGAGTAGGCCGACACATATTGCATAGCGGCTGACTCGGAGGCCGAAGCGGCAACCACAATGGTGTAGTCCATGGCGCCGGCTTGCTCGAGCGAGCGCACCACGTTTTTAATCGATGAGGCTTTTTGACCGATAGCCACATAGATACAGGTCATGTGCTGACCTTTTTGGTTGATGATGGCGTCAATCGCGACAGCGGTTTTACCGGTTTGACGATCGCCAATGATCAATTCGCGCTGACCACGGCCCACCGGCACCATGGAGTCGATGGACTTCAGGCCGGTTTGCATAGGCTGGTCTACGGATTGGCGGGCAATCACGCCAGGCGCGACTTTTTCGATCACGTCGGTCATCTTGGCGTTGATCGGGCCTTTGCCGTCAATGGGCTGACCCAAGGCGTTGACCACGCGGCCGATAAGCTCGGGGCCCACCGGCACTTCCAAAATGCGACCCGTGCATTTGACCGTGTCACCTTCGGAAATGTGTTCGTATTCGCCCAAGATCACCGAGCCGACAGAGTCGCGCTCCAAGTTCAGCGCTAAGCCAAACGTGTTGTTGGGGAACTCGAGCATCTCGCCTTGCATCACATCGGACAAGCCGTGAATGCGGCAAATACCGTCGGTGACCGAAATCACGGTGCCTTGATTGCGCACATTGGTATCGCCTGTCGAGCCCTCGATACGGGTTTTGATCAGTTCAGAGATTTCTGCGGGATTGAGTTGCATGACTCTTTCCTTCTTCCTATGGTTGGGCCAACCTTGTGAGCGGGATGCTCAGGCGGTCAGCGCGACTTTCATTTGTTCCAAACGGGCTTTGACTGAGGTGTCTAGCACCTCGTCGCCGACCACCACACGCACACCACCAATCAGCTCAGGCTCGAGAGCCACTTGCACATGGAGTTTGCTGCCAAAGCGCTTTTCGAGCACCTTGGCCAAATCGTCGAGGGCAGCGCCCTCGATGGGGAATGCACTGTGCACCAAGGCTTTGCGAACACCACTTTGTGCATCGACAAGCGCATGAAAATGCTGCGCAATTTCCGTCAAGACACCCAAGCGTCCGTTGTCAATCAAGGTGGATAAAAAATTGATGGCAACAGGGGGCAAGTTGGCAGGGGCTACTTGTTTGAACAGATCAAGCACCTGCGCATCTGTGGACTTGGGGTCGTGAGCAAATTGCTGCAAACCAGCGTCCGCAGCAACAACTGCCAAGCCGTCCAACCAAGCAAGCGCTGCTGAAGCGTCTGCCTTGACCACTTGAAAAAGGGCCTCGGCATAAGGACGGGCAATGGTGGCGAGTTCAGCCATGGTGTTGCGTCCTCAAAGCTCTGTCTTGAGATGGTTCAACAAATCAGCATGCACGCTGGCATTGACTTCTTTGCGCAGAATTTGCTCAGCCCCTTTGACCGCCAACACGGCGACTTGGTCGCGCAAAGCCTCGCGGCTTTTGATCATGGCTTGATCAGCTTCGGCTTTCGCTGCAGCAATGATTTTGTTGGCCTCGTCGGTGGCGCGGGTTCGAGCCTCGTCAATGATGATCGAAGCACGGTGCTCTGCGTCCGCAAGGCGTGAAGCTGCCTCGTTGCGGGTTTTGGCCAATTCCACTTCAACATGCTTGTGTGCATTCGATAACTCGACGCGGGCATGCTCGGCGGCTTTGAGGCCATGGGCAATTTTTTCGGCTCGCTCATCCAAAGCCAGTGCAATCGGGGGCCACACGAATTTCATCGTGAACCACACCAAAATTGCAAAAACAATGGCCTGAACGAACAGCGTTGCGTTAATACTCACGTCAACACCTCTCTTAAGGTAGCTTGCAAGTTACTTGAGGACGAAAGGATTGGCAAAGGCAAACATCATGGCAATACCTACGCCAATCAGAAACGCCGCGTCAATCAAACCCGCCAACAAAAACATTTTGGTTTGCAACTCATTCATCAGCTCAGGCTGACGCGCCGCGGCTTCCAAGTATTTGCTACCCATGATGCCAATACCAATACAAGCACCAATAGCGCCCAGTCCAATGATGAGACCGGCAGACAGTGCAACTAAACCAAGTACGTGTTCCATGAGAAGCTCCTAAGCAAGATGATGGAAGGTTGAGGAAAGAAAAACTCAGTGAGTATCGTGTGCTTGCCCGATGTAGACCAAGGTCAACATCATGAAAATAAAGGCTTGCAAGGCAACGATCAAAATGTGGAAAACAGCCCAAATAGAGCCGGCAATGATGTGAGCAATCGGCAACAAAATGCCCGTCATACTCAAGGCGGCAGCGCTGCCCATGAGAGCGATCAGCATGAAAATCAGCTCGCCCGCATACATATTGCCAAACAGTCGCATGCCATGCGAAACCGTTTTGGCAAGAAATTCAATCATCTGGAAACCAAAATTGATGGGCCACAAAAGAGGGTGGGCACCAAAAGGGGCGGTGGTGAGTTCGTGCAACCAACCGCCCAAGCCTTTGATTTTGACGTTATAGAACAAACAAATAAGCAAAACCGACACCGACAAGCCTAAGGTCGTAGATAAATCGGCCGTAGGCACTACGCGGAAGTAAGGGATGCTGTGGCCCAAGCCGGCCCACTCGAACAATTTGTGAAACAAATCGACAGGCAAAAAGTCCATGCTGTTGAGCAGAAAAATCCAGACAAACACCGTCAAAGCCAAAGGAGACACCAATTTACGGCTTTGTGCGTTGTTCACAATGCCACGGGCTTGGGTGTCGACCATTTCAAACAAAATTTCTACCGCGGCTTGAAAGCGTCCTGGCACACCTGAGGTGGCGGTGCGGGCGGCACGCCACAAAAAGAATGAACCGACAAAGCCTAATAAGACAGACCAAAAAATGGAATCGATATTGACCACGGAAAAGTCAATAACCCCGCCCATTGGCTTGGTTTGCAAATGGGTCAAATGGTGACTGATGTATTCGCCGGCGGTAAGTGTGCTGGTATCGGACATGTTCAACTCTTCAAAATCAATTTTGCGGTGTCGCTTGTCTTGGGTCTGCCCCAAGCCAGCGCCAACCAATAAACTTTCATTGCCAACAACATGCCTGCTAACAAAGCAGGCCAACTGACTTCATTCAAGACCCTGGGTGCGAGTGCCAACAACAGCACCGTTAACACCAACTTCACGCCTTGCCACACGGCAAAACCCACGGCCGCAGTCATCGCATTGACCGAGGCTGCACTTGAAGTCAGGCCTCTGGCAAATAATGCAGCAGGAACCACCACAGCCAAGGCGCCGTACATCACAGATATTCCTATTGATGCAAAACCCCAAAACCATGAACCCAGCATTGCCAAAACTGCTGCCAATGCCAATTGCGCCCCAAGCACCCACCACACTGATAAAGACGTATGCCGCTGTCTCCAAGCCTGCGCCTCTTCAGCCGTCAGAGGATGAAACTCCTCTTCAGGGGTCTGAGTGCTTTTGTCAGCGCCCAAGGAGACGGTGTCGGGGTTGACCATTCACGCTTCCTCACATGCAGCAAAGCCAACTATTGTAAGGTATCTTTATGACCCCATTTGAACCTTATCTTTAAAAGCCTTTTTCTATGCAAGAACCCATCACCGACAGTCTGATTGAATACCCCTGCGATTTCCCCATCAAAGTCATGGGTGAACACGTCAATGGGTTTGTGGACGCCATGTTGATGATCGTGCGCAATTTTGATCCTGATTGGGACGACTCGCGCATGACCAGACGCAGCAGCAGCGGGGGCAAATACCTAGGCCTTACCTTGACGGTCAGGGCCACCAGCCGCGAACAACTCGACGAGCTTTACCGCACACTCAGCACCCACCCGATGGTGAAAGTGGTGCTTTAGTGACTCTCGCCCGCACGCCCGCTGTGCAAATTCGCCATTTGGGTAGGGTGGATTACTTGCAGACTTACCAAGCCATGCAAGATTTCACCGCGCAGCGTGACAGCCACACGCCCGACGAAATCTGGCTTTGCGAGCATGAGCCGGTGTTTACCCAAGGCCTTGCTGGCTTGGCCGCCCACCTGCTGTCAACCGGCTCAGCCCCAGTGATTGCCACCAACCGCGGTGGCCAAGTCACTTTCCATGGGCCCGGTCAAGTGGTGGCTTATGCCTTGGTCGATTTGCGCCGCGCCGGCTACCATGTCAAAGAATATGTCTACAAATTAGAAGAAGCCGTTATTCGTACCCTGCTGCATTTTGGGCTGACGGGCTTGCGAGTAGGTAAAGCGCCAGGGGTTTTTGTTCGCACGGATGCCCAAGCCCTGCATGCCTTGCTGCCCTCGCGACCTGGACCACAAGCCACGGCTTTGGCCAAGCCCCAGCCCGACTTCACCGGTCTGGCCAAAATTGCGGCCCTTGGCGTGAAGGTCAGCCGCCACTGCACCTACCATGGGCTTGCCTTGAATGTTCATATGGATTTAGCGCCTTTTCAGCAAATCAACCCCTGCGGGTATGCTGGCTTGGAGACCACCGACCTTTTTACAATGGGTGTTGATGTAGGCTGGCAAGAAGTGGCCGATGTTTTAGGCGAGAAACTTCGCCTTTATTTGGCCCCTTGATTCGCTCGAAGCCCTTGACACGCTTAACCACCTCTGAGCCACCGCAGACCATGACCTCTTCCGCAGACAACTTAATGTCCCCAAGCGCTACCCAGCCACACAACCCTCTGGCCAAGCAAAAGTCTTTGTCCAAGGTTTCGCGCATTCCCATCAAGGTCGAGCACACCGGCGAGGTCTTGAAAAAGCCCGACTGGATACGCGTCAAAGCCGCCTCGCCCAACTCGCGGTTTTATGAAATAAAAGACATTTTGCGTGCCAACAAATTGGTCACAGTGTGCGAAGAGGCGTCTTGCCCCAATATCGGCGAATGTTTTGGCAAGGGCACGGCCACCTTCATGATCATGGGCGACAAATGCACGCGTCGTTGCCCGTTTTGCGATGTGGGCCACGGGCGTCCCGACCCGCTGGACACGAATGAGCCCGCCAACTTAGCCAAAACCATTGCCGCCTTGAAATTGAACTACGTGGTGATTACCAGCGTAGACCGCGACGATTTGCGTGACGGCGGGGCGGCGCACTTTGTGGAGTGCATTCAGCAAACGCGGGCTTTGTCACCGCTGACGCAAATCGAGGTTTTGGTGCCTGACTTTCGGGGTCGAGACGACAGAGCCTTGGAGATTTTGAAAGCCGCGCCACCCGATGTGATGAACCACAACTTGGAAACCGTGCCCCGCCTTTACAAGCAAGCACGCCCTGGCAGCGACTATGCCTTCAGCTTGAACTTGCTGAAAAAATTCAAAGCACTGTTTCCCGATGTGCCGACCAAAAGCGGTTTGATGGTGGGCTTGGGCGAAACCGACGAAGAAATTTTGGCGACGATGCAAGACATGCGCGATCACCACATCGACATGCTGACCCTTGGGCAATACCTGGCCCCCAGCAGTCACCATTTACCTGTGCGCCGCTATGTGCATCCGGATACTTTCAAGATGTTCGAGGCCAAGGCTTATGAGATGGGTTTCAAACACGCCGCTGTAGGCGCGATGGTGCGATCGAGCTACCACGCGGATGCGCAAGCGCATGCGGCGGCAGACATAGCTTTCAAGCGCTAGCAGGCGTTCGCCAAGCCAGCATCAAGCCATCCCATTGCAAGCGCGCCACTTTNAGGTGACGCTCTTTCACATGGCCATAGCCTTTGATTTTGTCTGGGATGCGCGCAATCTCTAACGCCAAAGCTTGGCGCTCTGGGNTAAAGCCCCGCATCAACTCTTCAATAGACTCGCGGTANTGCGCAATCAATGCGCGCTCGCTGCGCCGCTCTTCGGTGTAACCAAATACATCCAAGGCCGTGCCACGTAAAAACCGCAACTTGGCCAACATCTTGAAACCGCGCAACATGGAAGGGCCAAATTTTTGTTTGACCAACTCGCCTTGGGCGTTTTTGCGGGAAATCAGGGGTGGCGCCAAATGGTAGTTGAGCGTGAAGTCGCCTTCAAATTGGTCGGCAATGCGCTTTAAAAACGTCTCGTCTGTGTGCAGGCGCGCCACTTCATACTCGTCTTTGTAAGCCATGAGCTTGAACAGGTTGCGCGCCACCGCTTCAGCCATGGCAGGCGTTGTCTGCTGCAAAACCTTGTCGATGAAGCTGCTGTACTTATCGGCATAGGCAGCATTTTGGTATTGCACCAAAATTTGGGCGCGCTTTTGCACCAAGACATCTAAAGATTCACGGGTTTTGAACTGCACCACCTGGGCCGGCGCCAACAAGGCTCGCACCTTGGTGATGTCGTAAGCACACCAACGCCCCCAAGCGAAGGCTTTTTTATTCGACTCGACTTGCACGCCGTTGAGTTCGATGGCGCGCATCAGGGCTTCACGCCCCAAGGGAATCCAGCCCTTTTGCCAAGCGTAGCCCAGCACCATGGGGTTGATGTAAATGCTGTCGCCCAGCAACTGGGTAGCAAATTGGTTGGCATCAAAGGCGCCCAAGTTGCGCTTTTCTCCATCCAATGCCTGCAAGATATTGTCGACGCAGCCTTCGCTGGGGTTGGCCCAAGCACCGTTTTTCACAAACGCAGCGGTAGGTGAGCCGTGATCGTTGATAGCCACACGGGTGCGCCCAGGACGCAAGCGCAACATGGTTTCTTTGCCGGCCGTGACGATGGGGTCGCAACCCAAGATCAAATCGGCAGCGGCGGTAGACACGCGGGTGGTGCGAATCTGCGACTGCTGTTCTGCAATCAACACATGGCTCCACGTAGCGCCGCCTTTTTGCGCCAAGCCTGCAGAGTCTTGGGTGACAATGCCGCGCCCCTCAAGATGCCCAGCCATGCCGAGCAACTGACCGATGGTGATGACGCCTGTGCCACCCACGCCCGCCACCACAATGCCATAGCCGCCAGGGTAGACGCCGCGTGACAGTGAGGGCACTTCGGGCGCGGGGAGTTCGCCCAAGGCGAAGGGGTCAAGAGCGGGGCGGTCTTTGGTCTTCTTGCGTAACTGCCCGCCTTCGACGGTGACAAAGCTGGGGCAAAAACCTTTGACACAACTTTGGTCTTTGTTGCAAGTGCTTTGGTTGATGGTGCGTTTGCGACCGAAGTCGGTCTCTAGGGGCTCGACGCTCAAGCAATTGCTTTGTGTGCTGCAGTCGCCACAGCCCTCGCACACCGCTTCATTGATGACAACCCGCACAGCGGGGTCGACCATGGTGCCGCGCTTGCGGCGGCGGCGTTTTTCGGTGGCGCAGGTTTGGTCGTAAATAATGACTGTGCAGCCTTTGATTTCACGCATCACGCGCTGCACGGTGTCGAGTTCATCACGGTGTTCGACGGCCACGCCTTCAGGCAAACCCAGCACCGCACCCACTGCGCCGTTGTGTCCCACGCTTTCGTATTTTTCGGGCTCGTCGGTGACGATGATGATTCGAGCTGCGCCTTCAGCGCGCATGCTTTGCGCGATTTGAATCACGCCGTGGCCTTCAGAACGCTCGCCAATGGGCTGGCCGCCGGTCATGGCGACCGCGTCGTTGTACAAAATTTTGTATGTGATATTCACACCGGCGGCCACGCTTTGGCGTATGGCCAAAATGCCGCTGTGAAAATAAGTGCCGTCGCCAATGTTGGCGAACATATGGGTGTCGTTCGAGAAAGGTTGTTGGCCAACCCAAGGCACACCCTCGCCTCCCATTTGGGTAAAGCCCACCGTGCTGCGGTCCATCCACAGCGACATGAAATGGCAACCAATACCGGCCATGGCGCGCGAACCTTCGGGCACCTTGGTGCTGGTGTTGTGCGGGCAGCCCGAGCAAAACCACGGCTGGCGATCGGCTTTAACCTCCAGCACGTGCATGGCTTTGTGTTTGGCCTCCAAGACCGCCAGTTGGGCGTCCATGCGCGAACGGGTGTCGGCGTCAACACCCATTTTTTTCAAGCGAACAGCGATGGCTTGAGCGATCAATGCGGGGGACAAATCGGCGTTGGCACGCAACAAAATATTGCTGCTGGGGTTGGACTGCGACCATTCGCCGCCTATATCGCCCTCGCCCTGATTGAATTTGCCCAGCACCCGGGGGACGCTGCGCATCTGGCCAGTTGTACAACTCTTCTTTCAATTGGTATTCAATGAGCTGGCGTTTTTCTTCCACCACCAAAATTTCTTGCAAGCCCCGCGCAAACTCGCGGGTGCTTTCAGACTCCAAGGGCCACACCACCCCGACTTTGTGCACCCGAATGCCAATGCGTTGGCAGGTGGTGTCGTCTAGGCCCAAGTCGAGCAAGGCTTGGCGGGTGTCGTTATAGGCCTTGCCGCTGGCGATCAATCCAAAACGGTCATTCGCGCTTTTGATTACCGTGTGATTGAGCTTGTTGGCGCGGATATAGGCCAGCGCCGCATACCATTTGTAGTTGAACAACCTGGCCTCTTGGCCGAGCGCGTCATCGGGCCAGCGAATGTGCAAGCCGCCCTCAGGCATCTCAAACTCGGGCAGCACAATGCGCACGCCATTGGGATCAATCATCACCGAGGCGCTGGACTCCACCACCTCTTGGATGGTTTTCATACCCGCCCACACGCCGGCGAAACGGCTCATGGCGATGCCGTGTATGCCGTAGTCGAGCACGTCTTGCACAGACGCAGGAAAAAACACCGGCAAGCCACAGGCTTTGAAAATATGGTCGCTTTGGTGCGCTGCTGTGCTGCTTTTGGCCACATGGTCGTCACCGGCCAGCGCCAGCACACCGCCCCAAGGCGTGGTGCCAGCCATATTGGCGTGCTTGAACACATCGGAGGTGCGGTCTACACCTGGGCCTTTGCCATACCAAATGCCAAAGACGCCGTCGAATTTATTGCTGCCAGGCGGCGCAAAACCCAGTTGTTGTGTGCCCCACAAAGCCGTGGCGGCGAGTTCTTCATTCACGCCGGGCTGAAAAACAATCTGCTGAGACTGTAGAAAAGACTTGGCGCTCCACAAGGCTTGGTCGTAGGTGCCCAAAGGTGAGCCACGGTAACCGCTGATAAAGCCTGCGGTGTTCTTGCCCTGCAAAGCGTCGCGCTGGCGTTGCAACATGGGCAACTTCACCAAGGCCTGCACACCACTCATAAAGGCGCGACCATGGTCGAGGCGGTATTTGTCGTCGAGCTGAACCGTCTCTAAGGCTATTCGTATGTGTTCGGGCAGGGGCGCGTTCATAACAAGGTCTCCGGATACAGCATGGGATATTCTTTCAGTTTAGGTGCAAAACAGCCTTCTTGCTGCGGGAATATCCCTCAACTCACACCGTAACGATCCCTGTAGGCCTGCACGCGTGCAAGGTGCTGGATAAGCGTGGGGTCTGCACTTTGCTGCAAAAATCTCAGCAAATCGGCCAATTGCGTCACCGCGCAGACCTGCAAACCCAGTGTTTCTCTGACATATTGCACGGCGCTGTGGGGCATGTCGTGGGTTGCGCCTTGGTCGTCGAGCTCGGTGGCCATTTCTTGTCGGTCCAAGGCAATCACCACGGCGTGCGCGTGGGCACCTGCGGCTTCGATCAGGCGCACAGACTCGCGCACAGCGGTACCCGCGCTGATGACGTCGTCAACGATGAGTACCCGGCCCCTTAACGGCGCGCCAACCAAAGTGCCGCCTTCGCCATGGTCTTTGGCTTCCTTGCGGTTGTAGGCAAACGGCACATTGCGCCCCATTCTTGCCAACTCTGTAGCCACCACGGCGGCCAAGGGAATGCCTTTGTAAGCAGGGCCAAACACCATGTCAAACTCAAGCTTGCTGGCGACGAGTTGTTGTGCATAAAAGCTGGCTAAGCGCCCCAATTTGGCGCCATCGTCAAACAAACCCGCGTTGAAAAAATACGGCGAGAGTCGCCCTGCTTTGGTTTTGAATTCGCCAAAACGCAAAACCCCACTTTCCAGCGAGAATCGAATAAATGCCTGCGCCAAATCGGTTGGCGATGCACCTTGCTCAGCCATAGGGGATTCCTTGTTCACACTCACCAGCCTTAACCTCAACGGGATTCGCTCGGCCAGCAGCAAAGGGTTGCAAAGCTGGCTAGAAAAAACCAAACCCGATTGTATGTGTGTGCAAGAAATCAAAGCCCAAGAAAGCGATCTCGTGGGCGGCTTTGAGCAACTCGCAGGCTTGAATGGTTATTTCCAATGTGCTGAGAAAAAGGGCTATTCGGGTGTCGGCATTTACACCCGCCATGAACCCAGC
>JGI25923J51411_1000094_pt1 | contig 12181 bp, 17 predicted proteins | sample LauGreFaBDMM15SN_2_FD_51411 | JGI IMG/M metagenome (IMG submission 51411) | reverse complement strand
GAAACTTAAGTTAAATATATATTTTTTATTAATTCTGCTAATTACACCAAATGTCACAGGTTATTTAAAATTTTTAAATTGAGGAAATTAACTAAGCTTTATTATTGCCTCTAGAATCAACTTTATTCTCAGCTTTTTTCTTACAGCAAGTAAGATAAACAGCGGCCGCAACACTTGCTGTTAAGCTAAGAATAGACAAACTAAAGCATATTTTTTTAATCATTATATTATTTTATCGATTTATTATTTGATAATTTAATCAAGAGAACAATTAAAGCAATAATAATGAAGGAAATAAACAACATCATAAAAAGAATATGATCGGGTTTGTAATCTTTAAGATCAAATACTCTAGGCGCCATAATAGTTAATAAAACTGTTAAAAGTAGCCAAAATGCCAAGATCTTTCTTGGCGTAATTTTAGTAATATTCTGTTTTATATTTGGCTTTATGATTTTAAAATTTTCCATCATATAATATATTTTCTATTATATTTGCATGTTTCCAATTATCAACCATCCTGATTATGTAGCGCAGATTGGCGATGATCATCGTTTTCCAATTAAAAAATTTGGAGAATTATTTGAACTTCTAAAGAAAGATCAGATCTTAAATGAGAGTAATTTATATATTCCAGAACCTGTGTCGTACGAAGATTTGCTAAGAGTTCATGATGCAGATTATGTTAGAAAAATTGATGAATTATCTTTATCAAAAGAAGAAGAGAAAGCACTTGGCTTTCCCATGGTACCAAGTGTTAAACGCAGATCTTACGTTGCAACGGGTGGAACTTTATTATCTGCAAAATTAGCTCTCACGCATCGCCTTGCTTGCAATACTGCAGGCGGTTCCCATCATGCTTTTGCAAATATGGGCAGTGGTTACTGTGTTTTTAATGATGTGGCTGTTGCTGCAAAACATTTAATTCACCATAGTAAAGTTAAAAATATTCTCATCTTTGATCTTGATGTTCATCAAGGAGATGGAACTGCAAAAATATTTGAGCAAGATGATAATGTCTACACTCTCAGCATCCATTCCAAAAGAAACTATCCACCGATAAAACAAAAGGGATCTAAAGACATTGAGTTAGAAGATGGCATGCGCGATGAAGAGTATTTAGAGATTGTTGCTAAAAATTTGCAGTTTGTAAATGAAATGGACATTGATTTTGTATTTTATGTTGCAGGTGTTGATGTTCATGAAGATGATAGGATTGGTAAATTAAAAATAACAGCCGAGGGTATTAAAAAAAGAGAGCAAATGGTCATTGCTAACTTTTTTAAAAAAAACATTCCTTTATGTGGAGTTTTAGGGGGCGGTTATAATAAAAGTTTTGATCAATTAGTTTATCTGCATTCTATACTGCATAGAACTTGTAATAAAATATTAAAGAATGGAAATTAGAAAACAAGCCTTAGAAAAGTTGGAACACTTTTGTCTAAATCATTTAGCAAAATACAGTTCAACTAGAAATTTTGATTTTGGACCTGAGCAAAGAGAAAATACTAGCGTGCTTTCTAAATACATTACCCACCGTGTTGTTGATGAAATAGAAGTGTTAAAATTAAGTTACAGTAAATTTCCCTACGCAAAGATTGAAAAATTTATTCAAGAAGTGATGTGGCGAACCTATTGGAAGGGTTGGTTGGAAATGCGCCCAAAGGTTTGGCAGGATTATAATAAAGATTTATTAGAGTTAAAAAAAGAGACAAAGAAAGATTATCTAGATGCCATCAACGCGCAAACGAATGTTGAACCCTTTAACGACTGGGTACTTGAGTTAAAACAAACAGGTTACTTGCATAATCATGCAAGGATGTGGTTTGCAAGTGTTTGGATTTTTACTTTGAATTTACCATGGCAATTAGGTGCTGATTTTTTCTTAAAAAATTTACTCGATGGTGATGCTGCCTCTAATACTTTGAGTTGGCGCTGGGTTGCGGGACTACATACTCAGGGCAAGCACTATGTTGCAGCCGAGTGGAACATTAATAAATTTTCTAAAAAAAAGTATAAGAATTTAAAATTAAATGAAACGGCTATAGCAAAATTTGAAACTATAACTTACGAAACCTATCCAATAGCTTTTGATACGACTACAAATGATCAATCATTATTTCTTATTCATAATTTAGACTCTAATTTTATCCAACAAAATCAGACGAAATATAATCATTACGGCGTTATGGATTTTAATAGCGTTTTACAAAAACAGGCTTATTCAGAAAATGTAATTAATTTTAAAAAAAATATAAATAATGAATTAAAAAATCTAATCAAAGAAAAGTTTAACTCAGAAATCTATATTGATAGTCTAGAGAATTTACAAAAAGTTATTAAAGAGAAAAATATCAAGCAAGTTATCCTACCCTACCTAAACGTGGGTTATGAAAATGACTTTATTCAAACCATTAAAAAGGAGATCAATATCACTTATTCGGTAAGAGATTACGACAGGTATTGCTGGCAATTTGCAACGAAGGGTTTTTTTAAATTTAAAGAGCAAATACCAAAAGTTCTTGCTAAATTTTTAACTTAAAATTTTTATTGTAGCAATAATTGGTCTAATAATTTAAAACATATTAACTTTTAAAAAAATGTTTGAACTACCTAAATTAAATTATCCAAAAAATGCATTAACTCCAGCAATGTCTGAAGAGACGTTAGATTTGCATCACGGTAAACATCATCAAACTTATATAACTAATTTAAATAATCTAATTAAAGACACGCCTCTTGCAAAAAATTCTTTAGANGAAATTGTTAAGCAAACTGCAAAGGATGCATCAAAAGCTGCAATTTTTAATAATGCNGGTCAGCACTGGAATCATATTTTGTTTTGGAATTGTATGAANCCTAAAGGTGGTGGAGCTATGCCANGNACATTAGAGAAGAGAATTATTGCTGATTTTGGCAGCGTTGAAAAGTTTAAGGAAGATTTTATTCAAGCAGGAATTACACAATTTGGCTCAGGCTGGGCTTGGCTTGCCATTCAAAATGGNAAACTTGTTGTAACAAAAACAGCAAACGCGTCAAATCCATTAGTCGATAATATGAAGCCTATATTTGGCTGTGATGTCTGGGAACATGCTTACTACGTTGATTATAAAAACCGCAGACCCGATTATTTAAAGGCTTTTCTAAATGAGCTGGCAAATTGGGAGTTTGTTGAATCACAGTTAAATTAATTTTTTAAATTTATTTTAACTAAAAATTTTCAAAAAATTTTCGAGACACTTTGGCATAGAATACTCCTTGCTATGCATAGACGCATGAAATACGCATCGGCCTCAATCAAACAAAAAGGAAATATGCACAACATTATTGATACAGCTGTAGAAGCTGGATCTTTTAAAACACTAGCGGCTGCAGTAACTGCGGCAGGTTTAGTGGATACACTAAAAGGNACAGGACCATTTACAGTATTTGCACCTACAGATGATGCATTTGCAAAATTACCTGCTGGTACATTAGAGTCTTTACTTNCTGATGTTCCAAAACTTAAATCTATACTTACATACCACGTAGTTGCTGGCAAAGTAATGGCGGCAGATGTAATGGGTTTAAACGGTAAATCTGCTAAAACAGTAAACGGTGCTGATGTTAAAATTAGTACAGATGACGGCGTTAAATTAAACGGTACATCTAAAGTTGTTAAAACAGATATTGAATGCACGAATGGCGTTATTCATGTAATCGACACTGTAATTCTTCCAGCCTAATTATTTTACAAAAAAATAGTTAAATATTAAACATCCAGCTACAAAGCTGGATGTCGCTGCTTTTATTTACTTAATTAAAATAGATTTAAGTTTAGATTTACTTTTTTTTGCTTTTCTTTGAATTTTTGTGATGACGATCGTCCATGCCTTTAAATATCAATGCAACTGTAGCAACCATAACAACTAAAAATCCAAGAACTATTAAATCAGCTGGCATAATTATTCTAAATCCTCATTATAATATAAAAAAACAACAATACCACCAATAGCAGCTAACGCAAAAATAAAAGGAGCACAAATTTTAGTTGCCTCTACTAAATCACCGACTTGCTGCCATTTTCTATTAAAAATAATAAGTGGAATAATACTTAAACTTAAAAACATAACACCAAAAAACAACCATTCAGGCATACGCTTTATAAGTTTTTGTAAAAAGATCATTTTTTAATTATTAATAATTTAACTTTTATAAATATAAAGTTAAATTAACGCAATTTTTATGATCTTAAATATGTATTTATCTGCAAGATAAATTGCAAAGCCGATAGCAAGTCCTAAGAGAATATATGAGTACCAATCTTTCATGATTTATAAGCGACCTAAATTCCTCCAAAAAAATGTAAATAAGCAATTAAACTTATAAAAAAACCAATGACTAGCCACAGTTTTTCAAGTCCCATTGCCATCAGAAAACCAATTGAAAATACTAATAAAATAATAGCAAGCAGCGGAGTCATTATTTTTAATATTTACTATCATCTATTCATTTTTGGAAGTGATTAATTAATGATACATATATTCTTATGGTAAGTTTTTTTAGAAAATTACAGCTTGTATTTGCATCAGTAATCCTCATTGCAACCTCAATTGCTTTTGTACTTGAGATTATGAACATGATTCAAATCCGCGACATCAGTTTACCAGATCTATTATTACTATTTATTTATTTAGAAGTTATTGGAATGGTGACTGGTTATTGGAGAACGCAGACGATTAGATTAACTTACCCTTTATTTATCGCAATCACTGCCCTTGCTCGATTAATCATATTACAAAAAAAAGATATTGATCCATCAACGCTTGTCTATGAAGCGGGTGCAATTTTACTTCTTGCCGTTGCAATTGTAATTTTAAAATTTAGAAGATCAAAGCACTTAGGTATTAGCCTTGATAAAGACGAATTATAAAATATTAAAACTTTAATAAAGTTTATAATTTCTCTTAACGTTAAAAAAAATAATAATTGAATTTAAGGTTTGATTAAACTTTAAAAATCATTTGTATGACCCTGCGGTTTTTGTGTGGGTCTTATTTGGAGTTTGTTGAATAACTTGCTGCAACAAAACATGACTGTTAATGAAACTGTGATTGAGCGAACTGACAGAATCATTGATCGCTCTATTAAGATAGAATAAAAACAAATAATGAATTCATGGTTCAGTTCTGTCGATATCTATTGCGAGCGCTTAGATGCAAGTTTTTGGGCTGAACCTATCAATGCTATTACTAATCTATCGTTCATTGTAGCAGGATATTTCGTTTTTCGGCTAAGATCTTCAAACTCCACTCTGCTGGCTGTACTGATGATTCTCATTGGTCTTGGTAGCTTTAGCTTTCATACATTCGCTAATCGTTTAACCAGCCTAGCTGATGTCTTAGCTATTGCTCTATATTTAATAACTTTTTCATTTCTTATTCCAAAGCAATGGTTGAGAAGCTCGATATTGATTCAGCTGGGGTCGGTTGCGCTGTTAATCATCAGTATTGTTTTGTCTGAATTACTAATCAGCAAATTCAAACCCACTTCTCCATGGTTACCTCCTGGCATGTACTTTGGCGCTTGGTTAGCTTTGATTATTTATGCTTTGATAACCCAATATTCGAATAATTTAGCTGCACGATTCTTATGGATTGCAGTTATTATTTTTCCATTCTCTCTACTAAGTCGTCAACTTGATATGCCGTTATGCGACTTTACTGGTGGTTCACATTGGTTATGGCATCTGCTCAATGGACTAACGTTATATTTCAGTAGTTATGGTCTTTGCTTAAAACAACGCTACGTAAATAAATAATAATTAAATTTAAGGTTTAATTAAACTTTGAAAATCACTTGCATAACCCTGCAGTTTTTGTGCAGCTTTTAAGCGTTGCTCAGCAGTTGTTTTGTTGTGTAGTTCTGCCAAGAAATTACAACCATATTGCAACATTTCTTCGCTATAATTTGCATATTTTGGATCTGGGGATTGCTGATTATTTTTCCAAACATTTTTTAAAGTTTGCAAAGGTTGAGCTCCTTTTTGAATAAGATTAACCGCAGCAACTGCCTCATTATGTCGGCGTTTTCGCTCTGGTAAAACAAGTTCTGCTTTAAAGGCACTTTTTTCAAGACGCTTTGCAATCCATTCTTTTTGCTCCGCGGATAATGTTCCATAAAACATTTCTGCACGATCAATTGTTTTTTCTAAACGTCTTTCATTTATTATTTCACCCTTTGGACCTTTGCCAAAATTGATCATAAATTCTTCATCATTTTTTGATTGATATTTATTCCAATTTTCAATTTGTTTAGGCGTTAATGTTTTTGCAATTGGCACAAGCGCTGGTAAAAATTGTATAACAGCTTCATCTGTAAAACGACGGATCACATTTATTTCTTCACAAAACTGTTGTGGAGTTAAATCTTGAATGATTAATTTTTCATAACTTTTAAGTTTGTTTGCATATTGTGGTAAATGCGTTGTGCGGTGCCACAATAACCAGCTATCTAATTCTTTTCGAGCCAAACTACTTTGCTGGTCGGTGAGATCAAAAATTGAATCTAGTTGATACGCCGCTACAATTGGAAGCCTGTTGTAGCTTAAAGTAATAACGCTACAGCCAACAAAAGTTAATGCGATGATGACAATAAGAGCTCTTTTTAAAAAAGACATGGTAATTTATTTAACTAACTATTCTAAACTTATCTTAAAGTTTCTTAAGGGCATTAATGAACAAAGGCGAAAGAGCTATCAGGACTGCTACAATAATAACTAATTTTGGTCTTTTGATAATTTTATCAATGAAACTAAATATTAAATTTTTAATCATTATTTAAAAAGTAAGTTTATATAACCTATCGCAAACAGTGGGATCTGTAATCCAAAGTTTGTCATAATGGCTTTGTCTTTGTTTGCAATTCCAGAAATAGTCCAACCCACAACACCAAGTCCGTGCGAGAAAATATTAAGCGGATAGATGTTTAGGTTTGTTAGCAATATTCCATTTAGAACAAAGAACGTGCTAATCCATTTTAAGTATTTTTTTATAAAGTCCATGATTTCTCCTAGCTGTTTTGTGTTTAAATCTTTTAAAATAGGAGCATTATAAATGCTACGACTTTTTAGTTTAAGATGTGATTAACTTTTATANAAANGCTTGATTGTCTTTTTTAGACACTGCAATCACTGAAGATCTTGGTATTGAGTCTTTTGTGCCTGGAAAATGAGAGCCTGAACTGTCTTCGCCTGGTGTTGAACTCCAACAAACATCGTTTTTTTATCTGTTGAGAAACATAATCCGGTAATTTCACATCCAATAGGTCCTACTAAAAATCTTTTAACTTTTCCTGTTTGAGGATCTGCATACAGCATTGAATTATTACCTTGGCCTTCGTAATCACCTTTGTTTGAATAATTACCATCGGATTGAATCCACAATCCACCACGACTATCAAAACCAATTCCATCTGGAGAGTTAAACATATTATCAGTATTTATATTTTTAGATCCTGCATTATTATTTGCATGCACTTTGGGGTTACCGGCTAGCAAAAATATCTCCCACTTAAATTTATCATTGGCGTGATCAGCATTTTCAGGAGTCCATCTTACAATTTGCCCATACTTATTATCTGCTCTTGGATTTGCTGCGTTAATTGGCATTGCCTCAGATTTTCCTCTATTTGTATTGTTTGTAAGCGCTAGATAAACTTCTGCTTTATGTGGATGACTTGCAACCCACTCAGGTCTATCCATAGTAGTCCCGCCCACTTTTGATCCTGCTTGTCGCGTATGAACACAAATTTCAGCTTTTTTCATTCCTGTACTTTTTTCATCTAGTACAAGCCAACTCCCGCTNCCATCATCATTAAATTTACCAACATATAAAGTACCGTTTTCTAAAATATTAGAATTATCTTTTTTTGGATCATATTTAGTGTCTGCTATAAATTTATAAACAAACTCGCCTCGCTCATCATCACCCAAGTAAACAACTACGCGATTATCTTTGGTTAAAACTACCTCTGCATTTTCATGTTTAAATCTACCAAGAGCTGTTCTTTTCTTTGGTGTAGTGTCTGGTTTCGTTGGATCAATTTCAACTATATAACCATGACGGTTAGGTTCATTTGGAACTTTACTAAAATCAAAACGATCATCATATTTGCCCCAGCCATAACCCCAGTCCTTAGTATTAATTCCATATCGTTTAAATTCTGCTGACACTTTCTCATTTGCATCTGAGGACATGAAATAACCATTAAAATTTTCCTCACATGTTAAATAAGTTCCCCAAGGTGTTTTACCACTTGCNCAATTATTGAATGTGCCTTTAACTTTTTGTGCTCGCAAATCTGCATCAGTACTAAGTAAGGTGTGGCCACGTGCAGGACCAGTAATTTCAATATCAGTATCAGGGGTAATTTTTCGGTTATAAACTGAATCTTTTACAATTTTCCATTTGCCAGATTTATTTTCAATTTCGACAATACTTACACCATGCGCATATTTATTTTTTTTAATATCATTTTCGTTTTCAGGTTTTTTTGAAGGATTGGCATAATGTAATAAATCATTGTTCACGTACTCATTATTTACGGCCAAAATAGTTTTGCCTTTATGTTCGAAAATAAACATTCCATCATTGTTATCGCCAAAACTTAATAACTGACTTTCAAAAGTTCCTGCAGTTTTATGATCAAAATCTTTTCCTTTGCTCCACATTGGATCACCCCAAGATACAACTACATCCCATTTGAAATTTTCAGGAACAGTTATAGTGTCTAATGTATTGGCACTAACTTCTTTAAAATCTAATAATATTTCTTTTGCTTGAGCGTTATTAAATGAAAAAGGAGTTGCATGCATGAATGCAAACATTCCAGCTGAGGCGCCTGCAATGGATACAACTTTTAACGCTTGTCTTCTTGAAATCACTGCATTGATGATATTATCAAAATCAACAGTTTGCTTTGGCGGATTTACTATTTCATCAAATTCATCAAATGAAATTCGTTTTTCAGTTAATGTTTGATTAATTGATTTTAATTGAGACATTTTTCATCATTAGAATAATTTTGTTACAAAATTATGATAAAAATATTAATTTTTTTTTTAGTGGATAATTTATTTTAATTAAAAAACATCATTAAACCTTAATATTTCTGTAACATTAATATTGTAATTAAATTTGCGATCTACAAGGTTGCTTCATTTCCCTTTTAAAATGATCTCCGAACAATCTTGTAGATCACCAAACCCCCCTAAAAAAATTTAAAAATGCGTCAGTTTTCAAATTAACCAAAAATCAATTAATTTATTAAAATGTGTTACAAGGGCTAAAATATTGGAAAAAATATGCTTATTAATTGCTCTTTATATAAAGATGGGATTAAACAAAAAAATTTAACTATCGATGAGATTTCACATTGGGCTGGTAAACAAGATCATGTCCTATGGGCAGCATTTAATAATGTAGACGACTTCCTTCTAGATAAAATTCAAGGTATTTTTAAGTTAAACGAGCTTGCTGTTGAAGACACTGGTCAGCCTGTGGATTTTGCTGAACAAAATCAAATTCCAAGAATAGTTGAATATCAAAATACTATTTTCATCATGGCAAACTTGCTGGAATATAAAAATAATCAAATTGAAGCAGGTGAAATGACATTATTTGTAGGCTCCAATTATATTCTGTCATTTAGAAAGAACAGTGAACATCGCTTTACAAATGTTAGAGATCGATGTGAACGTGAACCAGATTTGTTGAAAATGGGCCCAGGTTATATTTTATATGCCATTCTTGATGAAATTGTTGATCGATATTTTCCATTATTAAATAGAATTGAAGATGAAATGGCGATGATTGAAAAAGAAATATTTAAAAAAAAAGATACAAAAAAAATAATCGAAAAACTTTTCCAGTTAAAAACGCAAACAACAGACTTGCGCCATGCAACAATTCCATTAAGTGAAGTGCTTGGTAAATTACACGGTGGCCGAGTTCCTACGGTTTGCATGAACCTCCAAGATTATTTTAACGATATTCATAATCATCTTATTCGAATTAATAAATCTATTGAAAATTTTAGAGACGGAATTACTACTTCGGTACAGGTGAGTTTAGCACTGGCAACAATTGAAAAATCTGAAACTACAAAAAAACTTGCAGCTTGGGCCGCTATTTTTGGGGTATGCACAACCGGTGTTGGAATTTGGGGAATGAATTTTAAACATATGCCAGAATTAGATTGGCAATATGGTTATCCACTATCGCTACTTATTATTTTTGGNGCAGCCTATTACGTATACAGAAAATTCAAAAAATCTGGTTGGTTATAAGATTTAGTGTGCGTTGCTTACGCCCATGTCTTTGTGATATTGTTTTAATTTACTGAGAGCTATCGCATAAGCTGCCGTTCGCAGACTTACTTTTTTTAAATTTTTCATATTTTTCAATATTTCTTTGAAGGTCTCACGCATCACATCTTCTAATCCTGAATTTACTAAATCAATTTCCTGCGCGCCATGAATAACATTATTTTTATATTTTTCAGGAATGGATCTGCCCGTTGCATCTTCTATCACCTGAATCAATTCATTCATTTTATTTTCTTCATACCTTCGCTGTAATCTGCCAAAGCGAACATGAGTAATATTCTTTACCCACTCAAAATAAGACACCACCACGCCACCAGAATTTACATAAATATCTGGTAAAACGTCGATGCCCTTTTTATATAAAATTTCATCTGCATTATAAGTTACTGGTCCATTTGCGGCTTCAACAATTAATTTTGTTTTTATTTCATTTACATTAGCTCTATTAATTACTGACTCCATTGCAGCTGGAATTAAAATATCACAAGCAATAGTTAAAACATCGGCTGGCTTTTCAATAAATTTTGCCCCTTTAAAGTTTTTAAGATTTTTAGTTTTGTCAAAGTGTTTAAGCAAAAGAGCAATATCGATTCCTTTTTCATTATATAAATAACCATTGTACTCCCCGATTGCGATAATTTTTGCATGGTCTCTAGTAAACAATTCCTCAGCTAAACTTTTGCCAACCTTACCAAACCCTTGGATAACAATTGTATTTTTAGAAAGATTTGGATTTAATTTTGTACGTTTATAAAGTTGTTCATGTCTTAAATATTCCCTAATCGATTCCTCTACCCCTCTCCCTGTGGCTTGAGCTCGGCCGCGAATGCCGCCGTAAGCAATTGGTTTTCCAGTTACACAGGCTAAATAATTAATATCATTTGGAAAAAGGTTTTTGTAAGCATCCATAATCCAAACCATCTCACGTTCACCTGTGCCCACGTCTGGAGCCGGTACATTAATAGCTGGACTTAAAAAACCTTTCTTAATTAATTTTTCTGCATAGATATGAGTGATTGATTTCAATTCTTGTTCTGAATATTTTTTAGGATCTATCTTTAAACTCCCTTTTGAGCCACCAAAAGGAATATCAACAACTGCACATTTGTAAGTCATTAACGCTGCAAGCGCCTCAGTTTCATCTTGATTCACATCAGCCGAATAACGAATTCCACCTTTAGAGGGGAGACGATGTTCGCTATGAACAGCTCGCCAACCAGTAAAGTTTTCAATTTTATTTTTAATTTTTATACCAACATTGACCTGTAAGACTGAATGGGTGGTACGAATATGATCTATTAAATCATCGCTTAACTTTAAAGCTTTGCTTGCTTTTAAAACAAAGGCATCGACGTTTTCTTTAAAAGTTGGAATATGATCATTTTTCATAAATTAAGTTTAAATTAAGATTATTAAGCTTTTATGAACGTGTTTATACTTAATTTTATTGGTTAAATTGCTAACGCACAGGTTGATTCAAAATTTGACTCAATGTCTCCTTACTAGTTTAATAAAAATCATAATTATATTAGAGGGAAACAATGAAAGCTAAAAAACTATTAAGAAAAAGAAAAAAAATTACCAAGAAACTTGCTAAATTTTCAAAAAAAATAAAAAAACTGCAAGCAAAGAAAGTAAAGTTTGAAACTAAATTAAAAAAACTTTCTCACACAAAGGCAATCGTTAAAAAGCACATAACGAATGGTGAAGGAAAAGTGAATAACAACTCAACACCCACTGCTGCAGAAACTGCACAAGCTCACTAGTTTTAAATATTGTCAGGATTTAAGTATTTTTACCTAAAATCCTGACAAT
>JGI25923J51411_1000093_pt1 | contig 12202 bp, 7 predicted proteins | sample LauGreFaBDMM15SN_2_FD_51411 | JGI IMG/M metagenome (IMG submission 51411) | reverse complement strand
CACTAGCGAGTGCTTCCTGGCAACCATCATCAACAGATGGGATGTACTCCTTTGGAATACGTCCGCCAGTAATTTTATTTACGAATTCATATGATTGCTCAGAACCAGTTGGCAGTGGCTCAACTGCGATTTGAATCTTTGCAAACTGACCAGATCCACCAGATTGTTTCTTGTGGGTGTAGTCATAACGGCTAACTGTCTTACGAAGTGTTTCGCGGTATGCAACCTGTGGCTTACCAACATTTGCCTCTACTTTAAATTCACGCTTCATGCGATCTACCAGAATCTCTAAGTGCAGCTCACCCATACCTGAAATGATTGTTTGGCCAGTCTCTTCATCTGACTTCACATGGAAGGTTGGATCTTCTTCGGCTAAGGATTGGATTGCGATGCCAAGTTTTTCTTGATCTGCCTTGGTCTTTGGTTCGATTGCTACTGAAATAACTGGTGCTGGGAAATCCATTGATTCTAAAATTACTGGCTTATCTACATCACATAATGTTTCACCGGTGGTGGTGTCCTTTAGACCCATTACCGCAATAATCATTCCGGCTCCGGCTGAATCCATCTCTTCACGCTTATTTGCGTGCATCTGATAAATCTTTCCGATTCTTTCTTTTCTATCTTTAGTTGAATTAAGTACTGCAGTTCCAGCTGTTAGTGAGCCGGAGTAAATCCGAACGAAGGTTAATTTACCTAGATGGGGATCTCGCATAATCTTAAATGCAAGTGCTGAGAACGGCTCATCGTTTCTTGGTTGGCGCTCTATTGCTGTTGCGGCATCACCTTGCTTGTGACCAACAATCGCTTTGATATCAAGCGGGCTTGGTAGATAACGGTTTACTGCATCTAGCATTGGCTGCACACCTTTATTTTTAAATGCAGAGCCAGTAAGCACTGGTGTTGCTTTATCAGCAAGTGTTGCTCGGCGAATTCCGGCAATAATTTCTTCTTCAGTTAATTCAGCACCCTCTAAATACTTCTCCATTACCGCATCATCTGAATCAGCTAAAGTTTCAATTAGATCATGACGTGCTTTCTTTGCCTTCTCAACTAAGTCAGCTGGAATCTCTTCAATTAAATAATCTTCACCTTTTTTAGTCTCACCCGGCCAGACAAGTGCCTTCATGGCAATTAAATCAACCACACCTAAAAAATCACCTTCGACACCAATTGGAATTTGTAGTACCAATGGTGTGGCATTAAGACGAGACTTGATCATCTCGATACAGCGATCAAAGGATGCACCGGTGCGATCTAGTTTGTTAATAAAACAAATACGAGGAACGTTGTAGCGATCTGCTTGTCGCCATACNGTTTCAGATTGTGGCTCGACCCCTGCCACACCATCAAATACTGCAACTGCGCCATCTAGAACTCGAAGGGATCTNTCAACCTCAACAGTGAAATCTACGTGGCCAGGAGTATCAATGATGTTAATCATGTGATCTTTCCAANNACATGTTGTTGCAGCGGATGTAATTGTGATTCCGCGCTCTTGCTCTTGCTCCATCCAGTCCATAGTGGCTGCGCCCTCATGAACCTCACCAATTTTATAGTTAATTCCGGTGTAGAAAAGAATTCGCTCAGTTGTTGTAGTTTTACCCGCGTCAATGTGCGCCATGATTCCAATGTTTCGAACCTTGGCTAAATCAACTGCAGTTGCAACTGACATTTTCTTCTCTCCTTTCCGTTTTCTCTTTTATTACCAGCGATAGTGAGCAAACGCCTTGTTTGCTTCAGCCATCTTGTGAGTGTCTTCGCGCTTTTTAACCGCTGCGCCTAAGCCATTGCTGGCATCAATTAATTCATTTCCTAATCGCTCTGCCATTGACTTCTCGCGGCGCTCACGTGAATTATCAACAATCCAACGAAGTCCAAGAGCTAATGCCCGAGCTGGCTTTACCTCAACTGGTACTTGATAAGTCGCACCACCAACACGGCGGGAGCGAACCTCAACCGTTGGTTTCACATTATCTAATGCTCGCTTTAAAACAATTACTGGATCGCCACTGGTTTTTGTACGGCAATTTTCTAACGCACCATAAACAATTGCCTCTGCAGTTGATCTTTTGCCATGCACTAAAACCTTATTAATTAAAGATGTAACCACAGGTGAGCTGTATACGGGATCTGCAACAACTGGATCTTTTGCGACCGGGCCTTTACGTGGCATTACTTCTTCTCCTTCTTTGCACCATAACGAGAGCGTGATTGCTTACGATCTTTAACACCTTGGGTATCAAGTGAGCCGCGAACAATTTTGTAACGAACTCCAGGTAGATCTTTAACACGTCCACCACGAACTAAAACAATTGAGTGCTCTTGCAAGTTATGACCTTCACCAGGAATATATGCAGTTACTTCCATGCCACTTGTTAGACGTACGCGTGCAACTTTACGAAGCGCAGAGTTTGGCTTCTTAGGTGTAGTTGTATAAACACGTGTGCAAACACCACGACGCTGCGGACTACCTTTTAATGCAGGCGTGTTTGTCTTATCTGACTTCTCGGAGCGACCCTTACGGACCAGCTGCTGAATCGTTGGCACTACATCTCCTAGTTACTTGAAGTTATAAATAAATTTTTAAATTATTTATCCGAACTTTTTTCTCACTTATTAACCACACTTTCCCGACCCACGAGGTCGGGCGTGTTGCCCATTCCTTGCAGATAAGATGCAATCGAAATTGCATGTTTTAGTGCAGCCCCTAAGAAGAAAAGAGCAGGACGGGAAGGGTAGCCCAGTGCCACCATCTCGGTCAAAACGGTGGTTCTACTCCTACCCACAAATCTCAAGGTTGCGACACGCCGAAGTGATCTCACAATCCACGCCTATGGTTAATAGGTGAAAAAGCCAAAACTGCGAGGTGTTGTCCATTTAGTGATGTCGCCAATCAGCCTGGTGGCAGGTTTGATACTTATTACCTTGGCCGATGAACTTCGCGGGCGAATTACCTTAGGAATATTCACCCTTACTGCAGTTACTTTGTTTACCTGCAGCGCTTTATATCACCGGGTTAGCTGGAGTGATAAAAACAGGGCTATCTGGCGCAGAATTGATCACTCAAATATCGCAGTTTTGATTGCCGGTACCTACACACCATTTGCTATTTATTTACTAGAAGCTGATCAAGCAAAAATCTTATTGATCCTAGCTTGGGGTGGTGCTCTGCTTAGTTCACTACTTCGAATATTTTGGTTATCTGCTCCACGTTGGCTGTATGTCTCTGGGTATATAGCACTTGGGTGGGCAGCAGTAATTTATATGCCAGATTTCTTAAACTCTGGTGGNGTTGCGATCTTCGTTTTAATTCTAGTTGGTGGCGTTTTATATTCAGCAGGCGGGGTGATCTANGCACTTAAAAAACCAAANTTTTCNATAAACTGGTTTGGCTTTCATGAGTTATTNCATGCGATGACAGCAGCAGCTTTTATNTGCCACTTTGTGGCTGCAATATTGACGGTGTATGCAAAAACTTAAGATAGGGATTAATCTGAATTAAAAAATGGGACGGTGCAATTTAACGCACCGTCCCAGTCAGAATTACTTTATCTAACCTCGAGATCATCCAAACGAACCGCTTCACCTGAACCTTGTGATTCAAACGGTGTGAACTCAAACTGGTCATAAGCTGCATAAACTGCTGCTTTTGCTTCCTCAGTTGGCTCAACTCGAACATTTCGATAACGGGCAAGTCCAGTTCCAGCTGGAATCAACTTACCGATAATCACATTTTCCTTTAGGCCAAGTAGTGGATCACTCTTTTCAGATAAAGCAGCATCTGTAAGTACACGTGTTGTCTCTTGGAATGATGCAGCTGATAGCCATGACTCAGTTGCAAGGGAGGCTTTAGTGATACCCATTAATTCCGGACGTCCTGAGGCTGCTTTGCCACCAGTAGAAACTACGCGACGGTTCTCTTCTTCAAAGCGACCGCGCTCAACTAACTCTCCTGGTAGTAAATCAGCATCCCCTGGCTCTAGCACAGTGATGCGCTTTAGCATTTGGCGAACAATAATTTCGATGTGCTTATCGTGGATTGAAACACCTTGCATACGATAAACCTCTTGGATTTCACTTACTAAGTGAATCTGAGTTTGGCGAGGTCCCAAGATACGAAGAACTTGCTTAGGATCAATTGCGCCAACAACTAATTGTTGACCAACAATAACTCGCACACCATCTTCAACTAGAAGTTTCTGACGACGAGTAACTGGATAAGCAACTGCTTCGCCACCATCTTCTGGTGTAACCACAATCTTCTTACCCTTTGCATCCTCTAGGAATGAAACAGTTCCAGCAGCTTCAGCAATTGGTGCAACACCCTTAGGAGTTCGTGCTTCAAATAATTCTTGAACACGAGGTAGACCATGGGTAATTTGGGTTTCACCAAGTAATTGAGCTCCACCAGTGTGGAAGGTACGCATTGTTAACTGAGTTCCTGGCTCACCGATTGATTGCGCTGCAATAATTCCAACAGCTTCGCCGACATCAACTAACTTGCCAGCAGCCATTGATCGGCCGTAACACATTGCGCACTGTCCAACCTTGCTATCGCAGGTTAGAACTGAGCGAACCTTAACCTCTTCAATTCCAGCTGCTACTAATGTGTCAATATTACGATCACCAAGATCTGTGCCTGCTGCAAGAATTACCTTGCCAGCTGCAGTTGCATCTTCGGCTAAGTTTCGACCAAACAAAGATGTCTCCACATGATCATCACGAAGTAATGTGCCGGTTGCATCCTTTGCCGCAATCTTTAGCGTAAGGCCGCGATCTGTTCCGCAATCTTCTTCACGGATAATTACATCTTGGGCCACATCGCAAAGACGACGGGTCAAATAACCAGAGTCTGCGGTACGAAGTGCGGTATCAGCCAAACCTTTACGAGCACCGTGAGTTGAAATGAAGTACTCAAGAACTGAGAGTCCTTCACGGAAGTTTGATTTAATCGGACGAGGAATGATTTCACCCTTTGGGTTAGCAACAAGTCCGCGCATTCCAGCAATTTGGCGAATTTGCATCATATTTCCACGAGCACCTGAGTAAACCATCATCCAAACTGGGTTTGTACGAGGGAAGTTATCTTCCATCTCCTTAGCAACCTCATTGGTAGCAAGTGTCCAGATCTCAATTAACTCTTGGCGCCGCTCATCATCAGTAATCAATCCCTTTTCATACTGTGATTGAACTTTATCCGCCTTAGTTTCATATCCTTCTAAGATTTCACGCTTACGTCCTGGAGTTACCACATCATTAATTGAGATAGTCACACCAGCTCTAGTTGCCCAGTAGAAACCAAGTGATTTAAGTGCATCAAGTGTTTGCGCCACTGTTACCTTGGCATAACCTTCAGCCAAATTATCAACAATTAAACCAAGTAGCTTCTTAGTTACATCGTAATCAACAAATGGGAAGTCAGCTGGTAGTACTTCATTAAATAAAGCACGACCTAATGTACTTTCTTTAATCTCAGCAACACCGCTCTTATCAATACGCAATTTGATCTTTGCTTGCAAAGAAAGGCTGCCTTGATCAAATGCCATTACCGCTTCGGCAATTGAAGAGAAGGCTCTGCCTTCACCTAACTGCTTCTCACGAAGTGAGGTTAGGAAGTAAAGACCAAGCACCATGTCCTGGGTAGGAGATGTGATTGGACGACCTGAAGCAGGGGACAAAATATTATTGCTAGAAAGCATTAATACTCGTGCCTCAGCTTGTGCTTCAGCTGAAAGAGGTAAGTGAACAGCCATCTGATCACCATCAAAGTCTGCGTTAAATGCTGTACAAACTAATGGGTGAATCTGAATAGCTTTTCCTTCAACAAGTTGTGGCTCAAATGCTTGGATACCAAGTCGGTGCAGAGTTGGCGCACGGTTTAGTAGTACTGGNTGCTCGGCAATTACTTCCTCCANCACATCCCAAACTACTGGNCGAGCACGCTCCACCATTCGTTTAGCAGATTTAATATTTTGTGCATGGTTTAGGTCAACCAGACGCTTCATTACAAATGGCTTAAACAACTCAAGTGCCATCTGCTTTGGCAGACCACACTGGTGCAATTTAAGTTGTGGACCGACCACAATTACTGAACGGCCAGAGTAATCAACACGCTTTCCAAGTAGGTTTTGACGGAAACGTCCTTGCTTACCCTTTAACATGTCGGAAAGTGATTTAAGTGGGCGATTACCAGGTCCTGTTACTGGACGACCACGACGACCATTATCAAATAATGAGTCAACCGCTTCTTGCAACATACGCTTTTCGTTGTTAACAATAATCTCTGGTGCACCTAAATCAGCAAGGCGCTTTAAGCGATTATTACGGTTAATTACTCGGCGATATAAATCATTTAGATCACTGGTTGCAAATCGTCCACCATCTAGTTGAACCATTGGACGAAGATCTGGTGGAATAACCGGTACACAATCAAGCACCATGGATGCTGGTTTGTTTCGAGTATTAAGGAATGAGTTAACCACCTTTAAACGCTTAATTGCTCGGGTCTTCTTTTGACCCTTGCCAGTTTGTGATAACTCATTTAATTTATCAAACTCAGCTTTTAGATCAAAGGTTTCAAGCCGTGATTGAATAGCTTGTGCTCCCATTGATCCTTTGAAGTAAATACCGTAACGATCGCGAAGTTCACGATATAAAGATTCATCACCTTCAAGATCTTGAACCTTAAGATTCTTAAACTTGCTCCAAACTGCATCAAGACGATCTAGCTCCTTTTGTGAGCGATCACGAATAGTTTTCAACTCGCGCTCACCAGCCTCGCGCACCTTACGGCGAGCATCTGCCTTTGCGCCCTCATCCTCTAGATCTGCTAAATCAGATTCCATCTTTTTGGTGCGAGTATCTAAATCAAGATCACGGCGTGACTCAACCTTTTTGACATCAGCGGAGTACTTCTTTTCTAAGGTTGGCATATCTTCAGTACGAGCCTCAGTATCAACCTCGGTAATCATGTAAGCAGCAAAGTAAATTACTTTTTCAAGATCCTTTGGTGCTAGATCTAATAAATACCCAAGACGACTTGGTACACCTTTGAAGTACCAGATGTGAGTTACTGGGGCTGCTAATTCAATATGTCCCATACGCTCACGACGCACCTTGGCACGAGTTACCTCAACGCCGCATCGCTCGCAGATAATTCCCTTAAACCGAACCCGCTTGTACTTACCGCAATAACATTCCCAGTCACGAGTTGGTCCGAAGATCTTCTCATCAAACAAACCATCTTTTTCTGGCTTAAGAGTTCGGTAGTTAATTGTCTCTGGCTTTTTAACCTCACCAAATGACCACTCACGAATATTTTCGGTGGAGGCAAGACCAATTCTTAACTCATCAAAAAAGTTAACATCTAACATGGTTATCCTCTCCTCACACTTCTTCTACAGAGCTTGGCTCAACTCGGGATAAGTTGATACCTAATTCTTCAGCGGTTCTAAATACCTCTTCATCGGTGTCACGCATTTCAATTGCCACACCCTCTGAAGAAAGTACTTCAACATTTAAGCAAAGTGATTGCATTTCCTTAACCAAAACCTTAAATGACTCCGGAATTCCTGGCTCTGGAATATTTTCACCCTTAACAATTGCTTCATAAACCTTCACACGTCCTAGAACATCATCAGATTTAATAGTTAACAACTCTTGCAAGGTATAAGCGGCGCCGTAAGCTTCCAGTGCCCAGACCTCCATCTCACCAAATCGCTGACCACCAAATTGTGCTTTTCCGCCCAACGGTTGTTGCGTAATCATTGAGTAAGGACCGGTGGAACGAGCGTGGATCTTGTCATCTACTAAATGGTGCAGCTTTAAGATGTACATGTATCCAACTGAGATCATTTGCTTGTATGGCTCACCAGTTCTGCCATCAAATAATTGTGCTTTACCATCTGCGCCAACTAAACGCATGCCATCTTTGTTTGGCAGAGTTGATCCAAGAAGACCAGATAACTCTTCCTCTTTTGTACCATCAAATACTGGTGTTGCTACCTTGGTATTTGCAGGTGCTTCGGCATAACCATTCTCACGAAGTGATTGTTGCCAATCTTCATTACCCTCTAATTTCCAACCAGATTTAGCAACCCAACCAAGATGCGTCTCTAATACCTGACCAACATTCATACGTCCTGGTACGCCAAGTGGATTTAGTACCACATCAACAGGTGTGCCATCTTCTAAAAATGGCATATCTTCAACTGGAAGAATCTTTGAGATAACACCCTTGTTGCCGTGACGGCCAGCAAGCTTGTCACCATCTTGGATCTTACGTTTTTGCGCAACATAGACTCGAACCACCTGGTTTACACCAGCTGCTAATTCAAATCCTTCTGCAGAATCTTGAATACTTACACCAATTACTTTGCCAGATTCACCATGAGGAACCTTTAGTGATGTATCTCGAACTTCACGGGCCTTCTCACCAAAGATTGCGCGAAGTAAACGCTCTTCCGGTGTTAATTCAGTTTCACCCTTAGGAGTTACTTTTCCTACCAAAATATCGCCAGGAACTACATCAGCTCCCACACGGATAATTCCGCGCTCATCAAGATCAGCTAATACCTCTTCGGAAACATTTGGAATATCACGAGTGATTTCCTCTGCACCTAACTTGGTATCGCGAGCATCAACTTCATACTCTTCAATGTGAATTGAAGTAAGCACATCATCTTGCACCAAGCGTTGGGAAAGAATGATCGCATCCTCATAGTTATGGCCTTCCCAGGACATAAATGCCACAAGTAAGTTTTTGCCAAGCGCCATCTCACCTTTATCAGTGCTGGCACCATCTGCAACAACTTGGCCAACCTCGATCTTATCGCCCACAGAAACAATTACTTTTTGATTTCGACTAGTACCTTGGTTTGATCTAACAAACTTCTCAACAAAGTAGCTTTCATTTGAACCATCATCATTTTTAACAATTACCTGATCAGAGCTAACCTCAGTTACCACTCCTGGTTTGCGGGCAAGTAATACATCACCAGCATCAACAGCAGCGCGAAACTCCATACCAGTTCCAACTAATGGTGCCTCTGCTCTTACTAGCGGTACTGCTTGGCGCATCATGTTGGCACCCATCAGCGCACGGTTGGCATCATCATGCTCTAAGAATGGAATCATGGCAGTTGCAACTGAAACCATCTGGCGTGGTGATACATCCATGTAATCAACCTCAGAGGCTTGAATGTTTTCAACCTCACCACCACGGCGGCGAACCAAAACTCTTGGTTCAACAAAATGATTGTCATCAGTTAATGGCGCATTTGCTTGCGCAATAATGTGTTCATCCTCTTCATCAGCAGTTAAGTAATCGATGCGATCAGTTACCTTGCCTTCAACAACTTTGCGATAAGGGGTTTCAATAAAACCAAATGGTGTAACTCGAGCATAGGTTGCAAGGGATCCAATTAATCCAATGTTTGGACCTTCTGGTGTTTCAATTGGACACATACGTCCGTAATGGGATGGGTGAACATCTCGAACCTCAAAGCCAGCACGTTCACGAGATAAACCGCCGGGCCCAAGGGCTGAAAGACGACGCTTGTGAGTCATACCTGAAAGTGGATTTGTTTGATCCATAAATTGTGAAAGTTGTGATGTACCAAAAAACTCTTTGATAGATGCGACAACTGGTCTGATGTTGATCAAAGTTTGTGGCGTAATTGCTTCTACATCTTGGGTGGTCATGCGCTCGCGCACTACCCGCTCCATTCGAGAAAGTCCGGTGCGAACCTGGTTTTGAATTAACTCACCAACGGTGCGCAGACGACGGTTACCAAAATGGTCAATATCATCAGTTTCAACTCGAACCTCTTTGCCATACTCCATCAAAGCATCGCCGCGATGAAGGGCTACTAAGTATTTAATTGTGCCAACAATATCTTCGATAGTTAATAGACCACGGCTTAGATCTAATTCCATACCAAGCTTCTTATTAACCTTGAATCGGCCCACTTTAGCCAAGTCATAACGCTTTGGATTGAAATAAAGATTTTCAATTAAATTCTGAGCTGCCTCTTTAGTTGGTGGCTCACCTGGGCGAAGTTTGCGATAAATATCTAACAACGCATCATCTTGAGTCTCTACGTTATCTTTTTCTAAAGTTAACTTCATTGATTCAAACTCACCAAATTGTTCAAGAATTTGGGCGCTGGTCCAACCAAGTGCTTTTAAGAAAACAGTAACTGATTGCTTGCGCTTGCGATCGATACGAACACCGACCATATCCTTCTTATCAACTTCAAACTCAAGCCAAGCGCCACGGCTAGGAATAATTTTGGTTGTGAAAACATCTTTGTCAGAAGTTTTTTCAATTGTGCGCTCAAAGTAAACACCGGGAGAGCGAACAATCTGTGAAACTACAACTCGCTCTGTGCCGTTAATTACGAAAGTTCCTCGTGGAGTCATTAATGGGAAATCTCCCATGAAAACAGTTTGGGATTTAATTTCTCCAGTGATGTTGTTAGTAAACTCTGCAGTTAAGAAAAGTGGAGCTGCGTAGGTGATATCGCGCTCTTTACACTCTGCAATTGTGTACTTAGGTGGCTCGAATCGATGATCACGGAATGAAAGTGACATCGAGCCTTGGAAATCTTCAATCGGTGAGATTTCTTCGAAAATTTCTTCAAGTCCTGATTGCTTTGGTACTTCACCGCGATGAGATTTCTCAGCATCTGCTAAGCGAGCGCGCCAAGCATCATTTCCTAATAGCCAATCAATACTTTCTAGTTGTAGCGAAAGTAGATTTGGAACCTCAAGTGGTTCGCGAATCTTTGCGAATGAAACACGACGTGGAGCCTGAGATTTAATTTTCGAAGCGGCCAAAGTTTCCTCCAGTAATAAACTGCGTTACACACACGGCTACCGCTAGGTCTTAGCCGCTATATGCCTTTGACCTTTTGGTTTTTAAAAAAGATGAAGGGGCAGAGTATCTAACCTGCGCCCCTCCTGTCTAATTGGAAGATGCTTACTTGATTGTGACTTTAGCCCCGGCAGCCTCAAACGCAGCCTTTGCCTTATCAGCAGTTGCCTTATCAGCCTTCTCCATCAGGGTTGCTGGTGCGGCATCAACTAGATCCTTCGCCTCTTTTAGGCCAAGGCTGGAGTTAAGCGCACGAACCTCTTTGATAACTGCGATCTTCTGAGATCCAGCATCCTCAAGGATGATGGTGAACTCATCTTTCACAGCTTCAGCAGCACCGCCAGCGGCAGCGCCACCAGCAGCAGCGACTGGGGCTGCAGCTGTTACATCAAACTCTGTCTCAAATGCTTTCACAAACTCTGTTAGTTCAACCAAAGACATATCTTTGAATTGGCCTAGTAGATCTGTGGTGTTTAGTTTTGCCATGTTCATTCCTTTTCTTTTTGTTCCCGACTCCAACTCTTAGTATGAGTGCGGGTTGGGGGTCGGTTTTAGTTTTCTGTGCTTTCAGCAGCAGGTGCTGCTTCGGCGACAACTTCTGGTGCTTGCTCTGCCACTGGTGCCTGCTCAACAACTGGTGCTGGAGTTTCAACAGCTACTTCAGCAACTGGTGTTGCTACTGGTGCCTGCTCAACAACTGGTGCTGGTGCGCCGGCTTCCATCTTGATGCGAAGTGCGTCAAATGTTCTAGCTGCCTTAGACATAGATGCCTTCATAGCACCTGCAATCTTGGCAAGTAGAACTTCACGAGATTCAAGATTAGCAAGCTGCATAATCTCAGCAGTTGTAACTGCCTTACCATCAAAGATTCCACCCTTAATTATTAATAGTGGATTTTCTTTAGCAAAATCACGCAATGCTTTGGCAGCATCAATTGGGTCACCTTTAATAAATGCAACTGCAGATGGGCCAGCAAGCATTGCTGGATCTAGATCAACACCCGCCTCTTTTGCAGCAATCTTAGTTAAAGTGTTTTTAACAACTGAGTACTTATTTTTAACGCCAAGTGAGCGACGAAGTTGCTTCAATAACGTGGCTGAGAGGCCACGATATTCAGTTAGTACAGTTGCATTTGCGGTACGGAAATCATCAACGATCTCAGCTACCGCAGCAGTTTTATCTGCACTTGCCATTTGGCATCCTTTCTAAATAAGAAAAACCCCGGCGCATAAATGCACTCGAGGTTATCGATTACACCTATGCGGGCTGTTTTTCAACAATTACCTTTTAAAGATTTACTTTAAAAGACCTGCAGTCTTTGGT
>JGI25923J51411_1000072_pt1 | contig 12729 bp, 14 predicted proteins | sample LauGreFaBDMM15SN_2_FD_51411 | JGI IMG/M metagenome (IMG submission 51411) | reverse complement strand
AATGGCAACCGGTTCCTTCTTTGCATCACTTGGATACAAGCTTTATGTAAAAGCTGGCACCACCGCAAGCGCAATACCAACCACCACCACCGGAATGACCAGGGTGTTATCGCTGGATAACAGTGGCATCCAAGCCCAATCCGACTCCCAAGACGTTCTCGACTACGACTCAGCCCAAGGATTCAAGGCTTCCCTGATAACCGGCCAGTCATACAGCATTCCTTGCAGTATGAATTTATCAGTAAAAGACCCCGGCTACTTGATTCTTAAGGCGGCTGCTCTGAACGCAGCTACCGGNACAACAGTTCAGTGGTATCGCGAAACCCCAGTTACNGACGGCTCCNCAAACAACCCCGAAGTACACAAAGGCGTGGCTTTAGTAGGTTCATTTAGCGAAGACATCCAAGCCGGCAACGTTGCAAAAGTAACGTTCGATCTAATTGGTTACGGCGCGTACACCTTTGTTGCCCAAGCTGCTGCAGGAGCCTAACTCCTAGGTTAAATCAAGCCTTATTTATCTTATTCCAGCGTTCCACAAGGAACGGCAGCAGGGGCTTATTCTTCAGAGCCGGTGTGATCCAGTCTCTCGGAGGCGCAGTATAAGAATCCTCCTTACCTCTATCGACCTCATAACCTCCCTTAAACACTTCGCTGGCGTAAGGAGCCGCATAACTTAATGTAATTGTATTCCCCCTAACTAACTCCGACTGCGACTGAATAAGCTCGCCAGTATCATAAATATCCCTCTTACCTGCTTTAATAAAAGCACCACTCTTCCGCTCAGTATCAACTGGATAAAAGAATTGCGAAGTAAGCATCTCCTCCTGCGCTTGCGCTCCTATATGTACTGAATACTCCTTCATAATGCGAGGCCCATTTGCAAGTATGGTCTTCGCATTCCACTTAGTTAGTTTAAGCCGGCCCTTCATTACTTATCCCGCGCCCAAAGCGTAATGCGCGTCCCCAAAATCGAAGACAACCTCTCACCCAAAGCCCCAGTATTTCCATACCCCAGCCGTGCTCTTACCACCTCAAACTGAACAGCCAACGCAGTACCGAAAGTCAAAGTACCTTCCGTACCAACTCCGATGCGATCATCCAGCTCAAGCGGTTTTATTACATACCCCTCAAAGATAGTGGCATCCACATTTATGCCTGGGTAAACCTGGGGATCAACCGACACTGCTTTTAGAAAAGCATCGTATGCCAAGGTTTTAACGCTGGGGCTGACATTACCCGTCGCGGAGTCGGTAACAGTCCCAACCCCAGCAACCTCAAACGTCACTACAGCATTTTTAACAGAGGAGAGAGCACTAGCCATACCCAAGGTTGCCCCGGCAACCTAGAGCTACAGGCGCTTGTAATCAGATGGCAGGAGGGGGTCAAGATTTAGGAAGCGCAACCTTCAGGGTGACCCTAGATGATAGTGACCTAAGGAATAAGTTAAAAACATTAAAGGCCGATATTGAAGGACTAAAAGTAGGTCCAGTAAAGCTAAATGCTGACGGCACCGGCACCCGCAGCAGGACTAACCCCCCAGCAAGAGAACCACGCCAACCCCGGGAACAACGGCAACCAGCCAGAGGTATAGATAGAGCCCCATTGCAGGGCAGCGTCAGAGAAGTCGGCAGCCCAGCTTTCGGCACCCGAGGCGCCAGCATGGGTGGATCCTCTGAGTCAATTGATACATTAATAAAGTCAAAGAAAACACGATATAAACTCGACCAACAAATCCGAGCACTTGAGAGAGACGGTGTTAACACCAGCAAACTACGCGCACAATTAGGCGAAGCAACAACCGCTCAAGCCCAGCGTCAATTCGGCGCATTTAAACAGATTGCCAACAACTTACAGTTTGCGATAACTAAAGAGAAAGACAGGTTAAAAGTAGCTAAGCAAGTTACTGCAGAGGCAGACAAGCAAGACAAACAAACACGCCGTGTCGCCAAAGACAACGCCCAGCCAATAGGAGGAACAAAAAGGACTGTAGATTCCCCCGCATTTAAAGCAGCTGAGGAAGAACGTACACGACTAAGAATTGAACGCAGAGCCCGAAAGATCTCGGACCGCCAGGACTACTTTGCAACCGGCGGACGCGATCAACCAACCCTCAGGCAGATGGCAGTCCCATCTGCGGGAGACCCAGCAGCACGAACTAGAGCCCGCCAACAAGCAGCAGCCGACCGTAAAAATGCAGCAGCTGATAAACAGCGCAAACAGGAGCAAGGAGCCCGGTTAAATTCCGGCCTGGTAGGCGGCGCCTTCCCCTTAATGTTTGGGCAGGGCGGTTTTGCTGCAGCCGGCGGCGCACTTGGCGGAGCCATTGGCGGCGGACCGCTGGGCTTCGGTCTGTCTCTAGTTGGCACGTTTGTCGGTAGCCAAATAGACGAGTTAAACAAAAGATTGGGAGAACTCGGAACAGCTCTACGCTCTCCAATCGAATCCCTCGATGTATTCATAGCCCAAGCAACTCTTGCCTCCAGCGTTCAAGACAAGCTGGCAAAAACATTAGTTGAAGGAGGACAACTTGGCTCGGCAGAACAACTAATACGCACCGAATCCGCCCGAACTGTAGACCCAATAATTGCCGAAGGTATTACTGCCAACAACGAAAAGTTCAACAGAGCACTATCAGACACTAAAGACATACTGGGCCAACTCACCGCAGGTCCAACATCCGCATTCCTGGCCTTTCTTGCAGACCTTCTCAACACAGTTAACAACGTCCCCGCCGCCAATCCAGATGCCCCAGCTGCAGAACAACTCGCTAAAACAAGAGATACAGCAAGAAAAAATATAAAAGATAGTACAGGGGGTTCTGGGTTTCTGCCGGGGTTACTGCCTGGTCCATCAGGAGATTTACAAAGTAATTTTTCTTTTGATGCAGGTACTGAAAGAGCAGCCAGTTCTAAAGAAGTACTTGCATTAGAAACAAGGCTTACAAAAGAGAAGCAAACGCAAAAGAGTTTAGAAGCCGCCGCCCTGCAAGCTAAAGGTCAAGGTCGCAAAGAATTAGCAGATACATTATCCGCCCAGGCCAAATTAGCAGCTATACAAGCAGAACTTATAGCAGGAGAGAGTGCAATAGCACAAGAGTTAGCAAGAAATAAAGATGGACGGAACGACGACAAAGACCAACAGTTTGCCAACAACCAGCGTAAGGATCTCAGAGAACGCATCAAGTTACAAAAGGAACTTGCTGAAGCTGAGTCAGCAGCCGCTGCTGCTAGTTCTACAATTTCGGCAAAGAAGGCTAAGGGCCTCCAGGGTTTTGAAGGCGGTGCGCGAACCCTTAGAGATAAAGAACTGGATGTAGAAATCGCAAGACAAAAAACAAANGANGCTAAATCCCGACTAGAACAAAGCANTCTTGCCACCAGCAAACCAGCTGCAGACGCCCTTANAGTAGCCAAGAACAATCAATTNATAGCGCAGATTGAACTAGAGCGAACTCAACTATCTCTACAGAACGACTTAAACAAATCCCTTGCTAGTGAAGCCATTATTCGCAAAGGGATAGCAACTCAAATCACTGCTTCCATCGCCCAACAGGAAGCAGCTTTAGCGCGTGGCGACGCAGCGGCCAACCCCGGCAACTCAGTCCTTGCGGCCAGAGCTGGGGGTGCAGAAGGCAGGGCATTCTTAGCGCAAAACAACTTAGGAGTTGACGCTGCCCGCCGCGCCGAAGCAGATATACAAAGTGCCATCAAGTTTGAAGTTGACCCAAACAAGATTGCAGAACTTCAGAGCAAGTTACAAACAGCTTCGCAGGCAACAAAGCTCGCCATGGTNGAAGCCGGCACGGCGCTAGCAAACAAAGCTGCTGATGCTGCTGCCTCATTNCAAGGTGCAAGAGATGGCTTACGAGGAGCCTTAGACGGTAAAAGAGGATTACTGGAAAGCAATATCAACAAGCTGCCAGTGGAGCAGCAAGTTAACTTAAAGCAAAACGCGCTCGCCGATGTTAGGCGCGGAGTAGACACCGGCATTCTGCGCCCAGATATAAAGGTTAACAACACAGCCAGCCTATTGAGTAACGCAAACTTCGTCCGTCAAGTAGAAGCGGCTAATAAACAAATAGCAGCAGCCGAAGCACAAATAAGTGCATTAAATGCCAACACCGAAGCTTTAAGGCAAGGCGGCGCAATAGCAGTTTCTGTTTATAGCGATGGCGCAGGTGGTTGGCCTCGTGGCACTGCAGAGAGGACAGCAGCGTAATGGCTATCACACTTGGCAATTTCACATTTAACACACTGATAACTCAGCCCTTTGGCTTCGAGGAGCTGGAGGCTTATAGCGGCCTTAGCGCCAGAGCTTGGCGGGTATCTGGTTTATGCACCCCAGCACAATGGGCAACCCTCACCTCAACTTATGAGACGTGGCGAGCCAATCGAATTAACGACGAAGACACGCTAAAGAGCAGAGTTTTAGGCACTACGGTTTCTTTTACAGGCAATGCCGCCGGCTTGTCATGGAGTGCCATCCCCTGCTGGTACTTAGCCGCCCCACGCGGCGAGCAAACCGGTGCCTACATAAGTGCAACATTTGACATCGTTGACGCAGCGCAATATTTAGCAGCGCTATTAGCGCAACAGGAGAAGAATAAAGAGCGTGAGGATGCGTTAAAGCCTGACCTAGGCCAAATAACCCTAAGTTACGGTGGATACACTGCGGTTCTAACTCTTACTNAACCGCCCGAAACATACGCAGGCGGCCCCCAAGTACAACAAACAGCAGCAGGCCAGCCATACATAAGCGGCGTCCTAAACGCCCTCCGCATTCGCAACATCCAGGGCACATGCAACAGCACCAACTGGACAGCACTTCAGAATTATTACGAAGCCATAGTGCGAGCCACCCCAGCTACCGGAACTTGGTATCCAACTGATGCCCCCGCTGCAAGTGCCACGGCAAACATTGTCAACGGCGTAAAGACAACTGAGTACAACGTAACCCTCACCCTCACCCAGCTGTAGAGATGGCAATTGATATTCGAGGCAACGTATTTTGCGACAGAGGGCCAGTTATTAGAGGCGGGTTTTCTGACGATCACATCCAAGGAACAGGATTAGTAAAAACCAAAGGCGAGATTGTATTAAACGGGTTGATCTTGCTCCACCCCGGCGACAGCATAAAGATTGGCTACGAAAAGCAAGGGCGGGTTAATCGCATCCCTCGCGCCCTGCGTGTACTGAGTTCATTTGCCGATCCCTTCCGCAGGGAGACAACTGTAAGCGTGGGATGCAAATTAACAATGCTGGAGAACTTCCGCGAATCCCGCAAAACAGACGTAGCAGAAGTTGTTGACTATTTAGAAGTTGATTGCAAAACTGTAAATGACATACCCCTAAACATCCCCCTAAGCCATATAGTAGGCCAGTGCCTTTTATCCCTGGGCTTATCCACAACTGGTGTGGGTGTTTCTGGCTCCTTAGCCATAGATTCTTTTGACTTCGGCTCCGGCTACGTGAATATTCTGAGCGATATTCTACAAAGCAACTCACTAGTAGGATACTTAAATGAAAACGAAACACTGGTAGTAAGCAGTTTATATTCTACGGGCTCTTCACCAGTCTTAGATGAAGACGACATTATTGATGTTTCTCCGATCCGCTCAGGCGAATCCCTGCCAACACAGTACTTGTTAACTACAGCTACAATCGCTTCACCCCACCCAAACAAGAAGAGGAGGAGGAGGAATCGCAAGATGACGACAAGCGCAAGAAGCGAGACTGGGAGTTAGAAGAGACTCAGGGAGAACTTCAATATGTAATTGTAAATTACAATGAAACTGAGTCTCAGCATGTATTTAGCTACTACCCTTTTTCAAGCACACGTACTACTTATGACAGTTTAGACAGACCGCTAACAAAGATTTCGACTGAGAAAATAATTGCAGCCCAGCTGAACTCACAGTATGTAACAGAAGTTCTCGACGAGACAGGCGGTTTCGGAAGAGGTGCGGATCTGGTTGAGCACAAAACAGAAATAACGTACGGCTACCTGTACAGCGCAAAAGAATTGGTGCCTCCAATTACGGAAGCCGAAAATAGAAACCCCTGTTTTGCCAACATTAACAATGGGTTAGTAAGACGTAATCCAGACGGTAGCACTACTACCTACAGTCCTATTACTAAGTTTTATACACCGGAGCGAGATGATCAACCCAGTTTCACTCAATCCATTGCATACGAGTCCGAGATTGCAATAATGGGCGGCATCAACTTACCAAGCTATGTTTACAAATTCTTTAATGCAAACGGAGCCGCAGTAACCGAGATATTGCACCCCGGCACTGTAGTAGCGCCCACTTCAATAACAATAGAGAACTTTGATGTGCGCGATTCTTTTGGCAACCCTAAAAATGATCTGGAGAACGGAGTTACATTTGTAGAAACAACCTTCATCGAATCCGCCTACAGACGCATCCAATTCCAACAAGGCTTAGCAAAGATGGCGGAGGACGTAGGTGATGTAGTACAGGCATATAACATGTATTCAGCCGCGCAGCAATTAGTAAACCACGGCAGCGGAACAAGAACAACTTACAGCCGTGAGTACGGCACTTTAAATAAACGCCCCAACGCTCAGAAACGAGCTAAGGAAAGATATGCAAAAGACCCCCGCGAAAGCTTTAGCGATCTTGCATTTATTACTGGCGGAGCAGGTTCTGCGATCACCACTGCTTACGGCTTACCCATTGCTCCAGACGACGAGATTAGAGTTAACCCCAGCTACAGAGGCATTGGAACTGGTGACACTCATTATTTAGTTGCCGCGTCTTCCGCGCCTGAATTAGCGCGGTCATTTGGCCGCACCCAGCAGCGCCTNACCTACGGCCACCGGATGGGATTTAGCGTCCAAACGGTACCCGACAAGTTGCCTCCGTACCCAGCAATGGGTATCTCCCTGCGCCTCGGCGGGATTGTCGCAACCTACATCGCAAACGCACAGAGCTGGTCATTCGACAGCAACGGGATAGTTGCCAGCGCCGATTTCTTATACCTGGGCGGGGTAGGCGCAACCACCTCTGCCTATGTAACCCCCAGCCCCTGGGCACCAGTGCAAGACGGAATCACAGCACTGCCCATCGCCCCAACAGTCACAACAAATTCAACCCCAACTGCCGCCAACAGCATCACCACCCCAGCAGGTTTCGACGCCAACGCCCCCGGCAGCATATTCAGCACACTGCCAACGAACACTGCGCCAGTACACGCCAAAACAATAACAATCACCGCAGTAGTGCCGCCTTACCAAGAAGTAGCAATACACACCCTATATGTACGAACAAATTTAGATGTAACCCGCACCCTAATCTTCGTCCCACTGGCAGACCGCGCCATACTTCTGCGCACCCGCCCCGGAGCAACAGCAGAGCAATTCCAATACCCAACCCGCACAACAGAGCTACGCCTCAGCACTAATGCGCTGGTGTCTCAGATCTATTACGAGGTACGCGACGCACTCTTAAGAACAAGGGTGTCCTACGCAGTTGAGAGAACCGATACATTTGGATTCGCGCAAGGCAATGCGTTGCCTGTATTAGGCAGCGGCCTAACAACTGGAACCCCCGCTGGCTGGACCCAGATATACAGCGGCAATGTGGACGACACCCCACTTGAAGTGGCGTTGCCCTTCGCCTTCCCGTTCAACGGCACGTCTTACAACAGCTTCTGGCTAAGTCCAAACGGCTACATAACATTCGGCTCCGGGTCATCTCTCTACCCCGGCTCCCCAACCAGTCCTGCGTTACCCAAGATTCTGATAAACAGCGCGGACGACTCCATGCAAAAAGTATTAACCCGCAGCACCACAAACACGTTCAGGGTAAGAGTGGACGGCAACACCGATTCCGGCGGTGGCGGCAACACCGCAAATGCCAGGGTATTTGAGGTGGCGTTCTTCCGCCCCAGCTTCACAGACGGATACCCAGTTTTCGAGGTGCGGTTAGGCGTAAGCCCCACCAACACAGGTCTGCTAAACGTTTACAGCGCAAGCGCAGTGTTATCAACGTCTGCAACCCCACTACCAGCTCCTGACAAGAGCTGGGTGTTTGCTGGCGACAGCACAACAGGCACTGCCTGGTTTATAGCCGCAGCAGTAAATTGCACCCCAGTTGAGTAGGGGCAACCTAGACCAATAACGCAACACCATGGCACTAACCACAACCATCGCTACAGCTGAATTAGCCAGAGTGGGAGTTGCTGCATACGAAGGCAAAACCTACCGATTCAGTTTGGCTAATAACGTAGCTTCAACTCCCTTAACTTCATTAAGTACAGTTGCAAATTGGGACGCCATAAAACTAACGGGCAATGGCTACGCGGACAAAACGGCAACAATTGCAGCTGGCAGTTACGACTCCGCTGATGCCAGATACGAACTACCCCAAATAACAGCAACCTGGACAGCTGCAGGTGGCAACTGGACGTACAACACCCTGTACGTCGTAATTACCTCCGGTTCCACAAGTACTCTGCACAGCATCATTGTGGAATCCCCAGCTGTGACATTAGTAGACAGCGGAAGCATCACTTATCGCGTCACATTATTTACTGACGATTAATGGGCCTATTAGCTCGCAAGATCAACGTATTTATGACGGGTGAGCGTCAGTTGTTGGACGAGAATAAAGAACGCAGTGGCGACACCCGCGCAATCCGTCAAAACCGCACTCACCGCAAATCTGAGGCAGACAAGCAGGTTACCCCAGCTCTTCCACAAATAGGCGGGGCAAATGCAGTAAAAGCAGAAGGAGATAAAAATCCCATAGGTCAGATGAATAGTACGCGGGTAATAGACCCCACGCGAAGGGAAGAACTAAGCGCCCAGCGTCGGAAGAATAAGCTGAGTGTGTTTGGCATAAGCAACCCAGGCTCTTACGAACCCCAGCCGCGCACAATCGTGAGTGAGAGCTGGACTGCCACGGCATCCAGATGGGTTGAAAATCAAAACGTAGGTGGTCCTTTTTTTTACGACTATTGGGCTCAAGATTATCAACAGCAGCGAACTAACTCATACATAGTTATTCCATCACAAAAGTGGTCTCCTTCATTTGCAAAAGAAGCTAGTAGCAATCGCACATACATAAATGCTCCCACCCATGAACTCGGAGCGACAACATTTTGGTTTGACTGGACTTTCTACCAAACAAATGTCCCTGATTATGAACCCGGCAATTCGTTAGTAGTAGCAACGTTACCCCAACTACCCACTTCACCTAGTACGTGGTTTCCCAATCACCCGCGAGTGAACCTTAGCCCCCTGCCTTCAATAGCCGCCAGTGACGGACGTTACATTTGGTACTCGACAGTTTATGCACTTAGCAGACCATCATATGCCTTCTACTACAATTCCGCTAATTACACTGGTAATCTTCCTATACAAACTACTGGCGGTTACAATCAGTTTTATGACACGCAAAATGGAGGCGCATATGTGCGTGAGATTGTGTCAAGAAGAACACAGAATAGTTACCCACTTAGCCTAGCTCCCATGTCAGATCCCGCATCGGGATATAACGTTGACAGCTATAGAAATGATAACTACAAAAGATACGGAGGTTGGGATTTTATAGTTAAACAGTTTACTGATGATAACTACTTCCCAAACCAATATTCCGATGTTCGAGCCTACGGTTTAACTTGGCGATACGACACTGAAAACCCTCAAAGCCCGCCTAACTTTAGTGAGTACAACCTGGGATATACCGGAGACGGAACACTTGCTGGGTTCCACAATTTTGCATCTATGTATCTGGGGCTTCTTGATGCCAGCCACCCAGCAAAAGAGGAGTGGACCAAAATGCTCGCCCTAAAAACAGCAAACGAATCGTTTGCATCGCTAGCAAATAGATATTTCGACCGCACCTACGGCTCCGGTTTCTATAGTTTAGTGCCAGGACTTGTTTACTATAAAGACACCGGTTTAGCAATATACACAGGCAAACTTAGAAGAGGAAGTTCGTTCCCAAACTTCCCTCGCGTTTACACAAAAACCCTAACTCCAAACTTGTCATACTCATCAGCTTCGTACCGTCTGCCCTACCCCAGCTCCTATCCTGGCAGCTACTTCAGGGAGTATCTAACCTCACACGAAGACATGATTGCTGATGGTTGGGAGGAGCAAGCCAACGCCCCAGTTACACAATTTGGCACCGCTCTGCCTTACTACTTCACCCACCGATTGAAATAACTCCAATGGAACACGCAGGATTACGCAACGCCTCTGCATTAACCGCAGAACTCCGCGCCCGCGCCGAAGCAAACCGCCACGCGCTTGCCCGCCGCCAAGCCGACCGCCGCGCTTACGAAGCCGCGCAGGCTGCCTCAAACAGCGAAAACTAGCTAGATTAACCCTACCTAGTTAGGTGTTGTTTGTGCCGCTTCCTTTTCTAGTAGCCCCAGCTCCACCAAGAAAACGTTCATGCGGCAATGCTGATTCCGGGATACTACAACTCCCAGAACTTGGTGGACTAACTGTATTAGAAGCAAGCGTTGTAGATGAGTTATTAGCTGGGCGGCCCAACGCTTTTGTGGAGGCAGCAAAAGTTGCCGACGCCATTTCAGCAAACGAATCCATCACCCGTATTGAAGGTTTTGCGATTATCGAGCAAGCCGTTGGCGGCAGCGATATGGAACAGGACGCACAAAACTTACGCCTCAAATACGCCTCCCAAATCAACACAGTTATCGCAGTATTCAGCAGCAGCAGTGACTACACAAAAGAAGCAGCAGTAACAGCATTAATCCGGTGCCGTTTATCACTACCGGATTGGAGCCTTACTGATACACGCGGCTTACACCGCCGCCTTCTAAACGAAATCTACGACTTGTACTTAGAAGAAATCGCGGCTGAGGAAACCCCCAGCGCACAGTTAAGTGAGGAGGACATAAAAAAGCCGCCGCTGGCCTCTGGGAAACAACGAAAACGGACTACAACGCCCTTGCCCACGAACTGTTCTATTACCTCCCCGGCCAATACCACCGCGCCAGCTTTGGAAGCGAACTCCGCCGCGACGTAATTAACAGTCAAGCCCAACTNCAACGCATCAAGCTGGAGGAACTACAAAAGTACGACCTNCCGATAGCAAGATTCCAGTCGTTATTTTTCAATAGCAAGNGAGACAGCAAAACCAAACCGTTTGAGGTGGAGAACTTCCTCACATACCAATCAACCACCCCAGACACCAGCAAGCAAATATCCNCCGCNACTGCTGCAGTTNTGTTATCCCTGCAGGCAGAAGAACATCTNCACCCACTGCTACTTGCGTGTTGGCAGCAGGTAATCAGCAATGCAACCGAACACGAACCAATGCCAGATGTAAGGGCTTTGGTAAGTGAGGACGAGCAGGTGTGGGTAATCGCGCCGCAGTGGGAGGGCGCAAANATCCGAGGGTTGGTGTGCGTTGGCGACTACATCCACGGCCCAATCCTGCTGCGCGATATNGACCGCAGCCTGATGACNTACAAGNTAANTCTGCCCNACCGCCCAGCTGCACCAGCGGGTTGGTTAGAGAGCGGCTTTTTGCTAGTCCAGGCAACCTAGGCCATGGATTTACTGACTCTGCGGGAAGAACTTGAAACGCTCCTGGTAGAGGAACTCGGGGTTTATACNCTTGCCAACGGCTCTACCACCCCAGCTATCACCGTCCGCGCAATCGGCGAACAATCCCCAGCCAACACAAAAGTTANAGGGCTTGAGTGCATCATCAACCGCCAACCCGTAATAAACAAAATAGCCCAATATGTACCTGTAAATTCTTTCCGCAGCTACACGNTGTANTTAGTTAATTGGGGTGGGGTTGAGCTTGCAGATATTGCTGAGNAGATTATGCGCGGATTTCCGATGGCACTAAGCACCACAATCCAGCAATTACAAGTGCCTGAAGGTATGGGTCCGCGTGATCAAATGCGGCTCACGCTGAAATTCAACCCAGAGGCAGAACAATGACCCCTAGCGTGTACAACATCCGCCCCCAGCGCAGGGCCGACTTCACATTAAATGTGACGCTGAAAGATCCTGCCGGCGTGGCAATTAATCTGACAGGCTGTCAAGTTTTAGCGCAGGTGTGGGATAAGAAGCGCACGGTCAAGTACGGAGCGTTCACGGTAACAATCCCAACCCCAGCTAACGGCCAAATCTTCATGGTGCTGGGCCATGCAATCACAGCCGTGTTACCGGATGAAGCGCGGTATGACGTGATGGTGATAAACAGCGGCTTACTGCGCGAGTATTACCTTGAGGGAATAGTCCGCCCATCCGAGGGNTANACGGCCCCNGTCACGGTATAGCCATGAGCGTAGACATCAGCCAAAGTAGCAATCCAGTTGTGGTTATTGGCGAGGGCCAATCACAAATTGTTGAGATTGCGACCCCCGGCCCCCAAGGTCCAGTTGCACCTCCATTTAATCTGGGCGACNTACCNAATGTGAAAGTTGCTAACGCCGTGAATAAGAGCCTGCTGTATTACGACAGCAGNAGTGCAGAGTGGCGCGGGGACGCGATCCATACTGTGATAACACTGACTGACGGCGGCGGGTTTTAGGGAAACCTAGGGCAACCTTANGTTTGGCAAAACAGTGTCTAACACAATTCGGATTAAGCGCAGTNCGGCCACTGCCACGCCAACAACTCTNGCTAATGCGGAACTTGCGTTTTCCGAAAATAGTTCAACGCTATTTATCGGTGTAGGCACTGGCGGTGCAGGCGGCAGCGCAACCTCCA
>JGI25923J51411_1000066_pt1 | contig 13142 bp, 13 predicted proteins | sample LauGreFaBDMM15SN_2_FD_51411 | JGI IMG/M metagenome (IMG submission 51411) | reverse complement strand
AAAAACCAGTAACAAACTGCAATAGAAGCTAAGACGCCCACAAGGTCTGCAAATAATGCGCAAGTAACTGCGTGTCGTGCACGCTGAATACCAACTGCACCAAAATAAACTGCTAAAACATAAAAAGTAGTTTCAGTACTACCTTGCACAGTTGCTGCTAAAAGTGACGGAAAGCTATCCACACCATGTGTTGTCATAGTATCAATGAGCATAGCTCTTGCAGCACTTCCAGAAAATGGTTTCACAAGTGCTGTAGGTAATGCATCTACAAAACGTGTATCCCAGTTAAAACTATTCGCTAGATAACGAATCATATCTAATACAACATCAAGCGCACCTGATGCTCGAAGAACACCGACTGCACATAACATCGCAACTAGATAAGGCAGTAAATTTTTAGAGACATCAAAACCTTCTTTAGCGCCCTCAATGAATGACTCATAGACTGGTACCCGTTTTACAATACCTATCAGTAGAAAGGTGATAATCAATCCGAAAAGGACAGCATTGCCTAAGAGGGATGAGAATGCACCTAATGCCGCTGCTGATAAGTGGCTTAAAAATAAGATAAATGTACTTAATAAAGTCGCAATTGCTAACATCCATGTTATGACTACCGGGTCATTTAATTTAATTCGCTGAGCGAAAGCAACTGAGAAGAAGCCGGCCATGGTAGAAGCACTTGTCGCTAAAAGAATAGGTAAAAATACGAGTGTGGGATCTACCGCACCTTGCTGTGCACGATACATAAAAATTGATACGGGAAGTAAGGTAAGTGATGAAGCATTCATAACTAAAAAAAGAATCTGTGCATTACTTGCAATTTTTGGTGTCGGATTAAGTGATTGCAATGATCGCATCGCTTTTAACCCAATAGGTGTCGCAGCATTATCAAGACCTAATCCATTTGCAATAAAATTCATGGTGATAAGACCTGCTGCTGGGTGATTTTTAGGAACCTCGGGCATGAGTCGCCTAAAAAGTGGTGAAAGCCAAGATGCTATCTTTTCAACTAAACCTGCGTGTTCAGCAATCTTTAAAAAACCTAGCCAAAGAGTTAGTGTTCCAAAAAGTAATACCATCACTTCAACGGATAACTTTGCCATGGAGAAAAGGCTATCCAACATGTGAGCAAAAACTTCAGCGTTACCTTGACCCACCCATCTCCATATTGCACTTAATAAAGCAATAAAGAAAAAGCTCACCCACAACGTATTTAATATCGAACCATTTCGATGGTGTGTGCTTTTGTTTTTAGAGGATTGATTGGATTTTATAATGGGCCACCTGATAAAATTTAATAGGCTTAAAAATGATGTATGAAAATTATAAGGCTAAGAAATCTATTTTTGAAAACTAATTCATCGCTTTAATTGGTCGGAGCGGTGAGATTCGAACTCACGACCCCTTGCACCCCATGCAAGTACGCTACCAGGCTGCGCTACGCCCCGAAAATTAAAACAATGATGAATTACTTTTTAAGCAGATCTATGATACTGAGCAATTCGTCTTTAATCGACTTTAAATTAAGGCCGGCAAGAGAATTGGATTGATTGAGATTCTCTAAAGGCAACTCCACCTGACCCTGTTTAGTCACTTGAAGCTCTTTAGGTGGCTCAGCTTGCTTTACTTCTTTAACAAAATTTTTATCACTCAGTCGCTGTTTAGCGCCTTGAATAGTAAAACCTTCGTCATGCAGAAGCTCTCTAATTTTACGAATGAGAAGAACTTCAGGTAATTGATAATAACGTCGATTGCCACGTCGCTTGACATCTTTGAGCTGATCAAACTCCTGCTCCCAATATCGCAACACATGCGCTTTGACGAGACAAAGCTCACTTACCTCTCCAATTGCAAAATATCTCTTTGAAGGTATTTCAGGTAAGACGGGGGATTTAAGCTTTCTTTCCAGAGTAGTTCTCTTCTACATTGCTTTTTAGTTTTTGGCTTGCGTGAAAAGTAACCACACGTCTTGCTTTGATTGGAATCTCTTCACCCGTTTTAGGATTGCGGCCTGGTCTTTCTGATTTTTTTCTTAGTTCAAAATTGCCAAAACCAGATAGTTTGATACTGTCACCATTTTCCAGTGCGTTGCGAATTTCTTCAAAAAAAGCTTCAACCATATCTTTGGCTTCACGCTTATTTAAACCTACGCGGTCAAATAGAATTTCAGATAAATCTGCTTTAGTTAATGTCATAACGGCCTACTTTTAATTCGGTATTAAATATGGGATTAGTTGCGGAGCATTGCGCCAAATTGTTTTTCAAGTAATTCAACGATTTTTGATACGGAAGAATCAGCTTCACTATCAACTAATGTCTTTGAAGTATCCTGCATAAGTATCAGAAATGCAACACTTTTTTTGTTTTCAGCGATGCCTTTTCCTTGGTAAAGATCAAACAAAGCTATTCTATTTAAGAATGGGATTTTAGCCTTATACACTGCATCTAAAATTGAATTTACTTCAACTGATTCATCTACCACGACGGCAATATCTCGTCTTACAGGCAAGAATTTTGAGATATCTTCGTATTTAAACGCTTTATCTTCTAAAAGCTTCTCTATTTTTAATTCAAAGATAAAGGGGGCCTTGGGAAGAGAAAAGTGTTGCTGCCATTTTGGATGTAATTTACCCGCCCAACCTATCGACTGACCCTCTAAAAAGACTTCTGCCGACTGTCCTGGATGAAGGGCTAAAGGTGTTTTGTCAGTTTTTTGGAATACGAGGTGTTTAGATGTTAATGCTTCAACATGGGCTTTGATATCATAAAAATCAATATCACGTATCTTGTCAGCCCATTGCTCAGGCATAAAACTACCGTAACTTAATCCTGATATCACTTCAGTCTCAATAAAATCCTTTTTTGCGCCTTGGAAAGTTTGTGCAATTTCAAAAATATTTAATCGCGATACTTGTCGGTTTAAATTGTAAGTTAAGACTTCCAGGTGACTGCCCCATAATGATGATCGCATCGTTGACATCTGACTTGCAATTGGATTTTGTAATTGAATGGGATTCGAATTGCCATGCAATGATTTCTCAATATCATTTTCAATGAAACTGTAAGTCACTACTTCATAAAAGCCGCGAGATGTGAGAGCCTCTTTAAGGTCTCGCTGACAAACTCCAGAAGTTGGTAACATCGCTTGATGACTGACAGGTTGATGAGAAGGTATTTTGTCGTAACCATACAAGCGAACAACTTCTTCAATAAGATCTTCTTCAATCGCAATATCAAACCGATAAGAAGGCGGTGTAACTTTAAATCCTTCGATTGACTTGTTAACCTCAAAACCTAACTGATGAAAAATACGCTCAACATCTTGGCTCGGCACTTCAATACCTAGAATAGCATTTAATTTTTTCAGTCTTAAGTGAATTTCGTTTCGCGAAGGTAAAATATTTAAAACTTCGGTGATCTCACCTGCCTCACCACCACAATACTCAATCATAAGAGATGAAGCGCGCTCTAATGCAAGACGTGTGTTTGCAAAATCAACGCCTCGTTCAAAACGGTAAGATGAATCTGTCGATAAATTATAAGCTCTTGCTTTACCAGCGATCACGATAGGATCAAAGAAAGCACTCTCTAAGAAAATAGTTTGAGAAGTTTCAGTCACTGACGATGGCATACCACCCATCACACCGGCAAATGCAATCACACCTGAACTGTCTGCAATGACCAAATCTTTTTTAGATAATTTAATTTTTGTATCGTTAAGTAAATGAATAGGCTCTTCAGCCTTGGCAAATCTCACTACGATATCACCTTGCAATTTGTCATGATCGAATGCATGAAGTGGCTGTCCAATTTCAAGCAANACATAATTAGTGATATCAACAATAGGACTGATTGATTTAATATTGGAGCGTTCGAGTCTTGATACNATCCAATCAGGTAATGTTTTTGTATTGTCTACATTCTTAATGATGCGGCCACAGTATCGTGGGCATGCTGATTTTTCTTCAACAACAACATTTTTCTTTTCACTTTGCTTGATCGGATTCACTTCATAAGCGATAGGTGAAAGTGAAGATATGGTAATGGCAGCGACTTCTCGAGCGACACCCCATAGACTTAAACAATCACTTCGGTTTGGCGTTAATTTTAATGTCGTAATCTGATCATTAAGATCAAGTGCTACTCTTAAATCAGTGCCATTCTTTAAATCATGACTCAATTCTAAAATACCTTCAGCTTCTTCAGTTAATCCTAACTCCTTCAATGAACAAAGCATGCCGAATGATTCAACGCCGCGCACTTTTGCTTCTTTAATATCTATTGAAGGTAATTTAGCACCCACTAATGCGCATGCCACTTTAATACCTTGTCTTGCATTTGGTGCGCCACAAACAATTTGTAATGTCTTATCACCAATATTGACATCGCACACCTGAAGTCGATCTGCGTCAGGATGTTTTTTAATCGACACAATTTCACCTACGACAACGTGACTAAAAGTGGCTCCTAGGGGATGAGAGTCATCGACATCTAAGCCTGCCATGATCATGACATGATTAAGCGCATCACTATCTAGTGATGTATTCACATATGACCTTAACCAGTTTTCAGAAAATTGCATATTGAGAAATCTTTAAATAAATTGCTGAAGAAAACGTAAGTCGTTATTAAAAAAGTGACGTAGATCTTGAACGCCGAAACGTAACATTGTTAACCGCTCTACGCCTAAACCAAAAGCAAATCCTTGATACTGATTTGAATCGATGCCTACATGTTTAAATACTTCTGGATGCACCATACCGCACCCGCCAATCTCAAGCCAACCGCCCTTCCAACTCATATCCATTTCAGCAGAAGGTTCTGTGAATGGAAAATATGAGGGTCTGAAGCGCACTTTTAAATCTTTATTCTCAAAAAAGTTTTGGAGAAAATTTTCAATGACGCCTTTAAGGTCTGCGAAGCTTACTTGCTGATCAACCCACAATCCTTCTACTTGATGAAACATCGGTGAATGTGTCGCATCTGAATCAACGCGATAAACGCGACCCGGCGAAATAATTTTTAATGGTGGTTTATTTTTTTCTAAATGACGAATTTGCACAGGGGATGTATGTGTTCTTAATACATAAGATTCATCAATATAAAATGTGTCATGCATCGCACGTGCTGGATGTGACTCTGGAATATTAAGCGCTGTGAAATTATAAAAGTCAGATTCAATTTGTGGTCCATGTGCCACTGAGAAACCAATGGAATGAAAAGAGCGATTCAATACGGTGAAGTGTTTGTGTGACTGGATGTAAGCTACCTCGATCTTCTTTTCTTGAAGGTAAAGTCACATCCAATGATTCCTCTGCAAGCTGTTCTGCTTGTGAGGCATTCAAAATAGCTTCTCGTCTTTTTTCTAGCGCTTCTTCAACGCCTTGTTTAACGACATTGATCTCAGCACCAACTTTAGGTCTTTCTTCCGCAGATAATTTACCTAATGATTTTAGTGCTTCAGTTAAGACGCCACTTTTACCTAAGTATTTGGCTTTTGCTTGATCAAGATCCGTCACAGATTGGCACTGATCAAAATCTTCACGGGCTTCTTTTAAGGTATGTTCTAGATTATTCATTAACTATTATTTTAATAAAAAAAAGGAGGCTAGAAGCCTCCTTTTAAAAATTAATAATTTTTATGCTGCTCCTGAACCAGATTTAGCAATTTCGACAAACTTAGCAAAAGCTGCTTTATCGAATACCGCCATATCTGCTAAAACCTTACGATCCACTTCAACAGAAGCTTTCTTAAGGCCATTCATGAAACGGCTATATGTAAGACCACATTCACGAGATGCTGCGTTAATACGCGCAATCCATAGTGTTCTAAATTGACGTTTTTTCTGACGACGGTCACGGTAAGCGTACTGACCTGCCTTCATCACTGCTTGTTTAGCTATGCGGTATACGTTTTTACGACGGCCGCGATAACCTTTAGCAAGTGCTAAAACTTTTTTATGTTTCGCTCTAGCGGTGACACCACGTTTTACTCTAGGCATATTATTCCCCTTATTGAGTTGGCATCATCGCGCGAACGCGTTTGATATCGGTTGCTGAAATGAGGACAGTGCCTCTAAGATTACGTTTTTGTTTCGTTGTTTTTTTGGTCAAGATATGACGTAAATGAGAACGTGTTCTCTTTACCATACCACTTCCTAAAAACTTGAAGCGCTTTTTCGCGCCACTTTTTGTTTTCATTTTTGGCATTTTGATCTCCTTAGTTAGAGTAGTAAGAGTGCTTAGGCATGCCGTTTAAGCCGTATCACTCAGAAACTTTTGCTTCAGTGGTTTTNGGTTTGACTTTTTTTTGNGGAGCCANAACCATNACCATTTGTCGACCTTCCATTTTCGGAAATTGTTCGACGACTGCGTATTCCATTAAATCATGTTCAACACGTTTTANAATTGCTAAACCGTATTCTTGATGCGTTATTTCTCGACCTCTAAAGCGCAAGGTGATCTTTGCCTTATCGCCATCTGAAAGGAACCCGATGAGGTTTCGTATTTTGATGTTGTAATCACCATCATCTGTTCCCGGTCTAAACTTCACTTCTTTAATCTTGACCTGCTTTTGTTTTAAGCGGGTTTCGTGTTGCTTCTTGCTTTCTGCATATTTAAACTTACCGTAGTCGAGCAATCGACATACCGGGGGTTGGGCTTGTGGAGCAATTTCCACTAGATCGATATCTATCTCTTCTGCTTTTGCAAATGCCTCAGCTAGTGTCACTATGCCAAGCGCTTCGCCGTTTACGCCAATTAATCGAATTTCTTGAGCTGTAATGTCTCCATTAATTCTGACTTCTTTCTCTTGAGCGATAACAAATCCCCTGTAAATATAAAAGAAAAACCGCGCTACCTTATTGCTAGACTTTAGTTTGAACTTCCTGATTTAGTCGATCAATCAATGACTTAATCGACATAGATCCTAAGTCTTCGCCTTTTCGGGTTCGCACGGCAACTTGCCCAGCTTCCATTTCCTTTTCCCCTACAATTAAGAGATAAGGAATCTTTTGTAAGCTATGTTCGCGTATTTTATAGGTTATTTTCTCATTTCTCAAGTCAGAATCGCATCGGATGTGGTTTTTCTTGAGTTCATCCATGACTTTTGAGGCGTAGCTTGCGTGTGCGTCAGCAATATTAAGGATAACCGCTTGTGTCGGGGCAAGCCAAAGAGGCATAGCACCCGAGTAATTTTCAATCAGAATCCCAATAAAACGCTCCATAGAACCTACAATAGCCCGATGTAACATCACAGGATGTTTGCGGCTATTGTCTTCTGTGACATATTCAGCGCCTAGGCGCTCAGGTAAGTTAAAGTCGAGTTGGATCGTACCGCACTGCCACAGACGGCTTAAGCTGTCTTTTAGGGTAAATTCGATCTTAGGCCCATAAAAAGCTCCTTCCCCAGGCTGAAGGTCAAATTCCAGCTTATTTTCAAGTAAAGCAGCTTTAAGGGCAGATTCAGCCTTATCCCAAGTTTCGTCCGAGCCTACCCGTTTCTCAGGGCGAGTCGATAATTTCACCAAAACATCCTTAAATCCGAAGTCTTGGTAGGCTTTAAAAAGCATCACAATAAATTTAGCGACTTCATCTTTAATCTGCTCTTCCGTGCAAAAGATATGGGCATCATCTTGCGTAAATCCACGAACACGCATTAAGCCATGGAGTGATCCTGATGGCTCGTTTCGATGGCATGAACCAAATTCTGCAAGCCTTAAGGGAAGGTCACGATAGCTATGGAGGGTGTTATTAAAGATTTGAATGTGGCCAGGGCAATTCATAGGCTTCACTGCATAATCTCTATTTTCTGAAGAGGTTGTAAACATATTGTCGCGGTAGTTTTGCCAGTGTCCAGATTTTTCCCACAAAGTCTTATCCATAACTGTTGGCGTTCTCACTTCTTGATATCCATAATCCATGAACATCTTGCGCATGTAATGTTCAACTTCCTGCCAAATCGACCATCCCTTGGGATGCCAAAACACCATACCAGGTGCCTCATCTTGCATATGGAATAAATCAAGTTGTTTACCTAATTTACGATGATCTCTTTTTTCTGCTTCTTCCAACATGAAGAGATAGTTTTGTAAGTCTTCTTTATTAGTCCATGCAGTGCCATAAATTCTTTGTAGCATTTCATTTTTAGAATCCCCGCGCCAATATGCGCCAGCTACTTTCATTAATTTAAATACTTTTAATTTTCCAGTCGATGGCACATGTGGACCTCGACAAAGATCCGTAAATTCACCTTCGGTGTATAAGGAAACTTCCTGATCTGCTGGAATAGATTCAATAATTTCAGCTTTATAATTTTCTTTAATTGATTTGAAATATTTAACTGCATCATTTCGCAGCAATACTTTTCTTGTGATGGGTAAATCGCGATTAACAATTTCTGTCATCTTCTTTTCAATTTTTTCTAGATCTTCTGGCGTGAAAGGTCGTGTATATGAAAAGTCATAATAAAAACCATGTTCAATGACAGGACCAATCGTCACTTGTGCATCCGGGAATAACTCTTTAACGGCATATGCCATAAGATGAGCAGTTGAATGGCGGATAACTTCAAGCCCTTCAGGATTTTTATCAGTGATGATCGCAAGATCGCTATCCTCACTAATGACGAATGAAAGATCGACAAGTTGATCATTCACACGGCCTGCAAGCGCTGCACGGGCAAGTCCAGCACCAATATTTTGTGCAACTTCTGCAACGGTCACGTCACTTTCAAATTGTCGCTTAGACCCGTCTGGTAATCTTATTTCAGGCATAGTTGAATTGAATTATTAAGGATTGCACCATTTTATAAGCTTTTCAGCATTCTAGATAGCTTGAGCCATGATGCAAAAAATTGGTAGGCGCGATTGGAATCGAACCAACGACCCCCACCATGTCAAGGTGGTGCTCTAACCAGCTGAGCTACGCGCCTAAAGAATTTAGGAATTTGGATTCTATCCTATTGAAGAACCCTAATCAATGATCGCTTCGTAACCATACGTAAAATCAGGGTACTTTAATACAAATCCAGTTTGATTCAACAAAACAGATTGCAATTGCTTTCCACTTTCCAAAATCGGAAGCTCAATCGTATCGGTTGTTAATTGAAGACGATTTCTGATCCACGTTAATACATCATATTGTTTAGTAGGCACGCCATCTGTGACAAGATAAAGTGGCTCAATAGATTCATTCATCATAATTCTCTTCATAAGAAATACAATAAAACGAGCAGCATCTTCTTCATGAATTCGATTAGACCAATTATTGGTTGCAGGCCAATTACCCGGATTACTTTGAGCTAATTGAATCATACGTTTTCGATTAGGGCCATAAATACCCGACAAACGTAATATGGTGGCTTTATCTTTTAGCTGACGTGCAACCGTTTCAGCTTCCATTAAAGCTTCACCTCCATAATCAGAAGGTTCTGCAATATCAAGCTCACTTAAAATCTTAGTCGTTTTTTGTCCATAAACTCTTGTGCTTGAAACAAAGAAAAGATGCTTGAAGTGATCCAGTTTCAAAATCGCTTCGTACGTTTTTTTTAAGCCGACTACATAATGATCTTGATAACTTTCAATAGACTGAGTATCTGCAGAAACAGCGTAGATAATAATTTCAGGGTTTATTAATTTAATGACATCAATAGCTTCGGTTTTTAAAATATCAACTTGATGCATTTCGATAGAAGCGGGGGATTTTCTTAAGCTTCGACTAAAGCCATATAATTTAAATACATCGGAGTCAGCATTTTTGACGATTGAGAAACCGAGTTGGCCACAGCCTACAATTAAAACTTTAAGAGATTTTATTTCCAAAGCGTTTTAAAAATGAATCCAGGAAAAGAGAAAACTAAAAATAAAAAGAAAGTCACTGCATAAAATTCCCAGGCTTGCGGTTGAATATGTCCTATCATTTTAAACTCTGCCAAAAGTAAAATACCGCCGGTGACAAAATACAGAATCACCACTTCAAACAAAGCCCAAGAAAAAGGTTTTTTATCGGATGGAAATTTCTTAACAAAAAGAAATTCACTAAACATCCAAGGCACATTAGCCATGATAATCGTGACGAGAATAAGTATTGATTGCATCATTTAATGAAGACTCAAGGCTACCGCTTGCGTTGTAGCCTCCATAAATCTATGTGGCACTAAACCCACAAGTAGAAGTGCTAATGCATTAGCCGATAAAATCCATTGCATATCCATCGAAACATCTAATTTGCTTTTTAATTTTGGCTCATCAAAATACATCAGCTTTACAATCCTCATGTAATAAAACATCCCTACCAAAGCCATCATAACTGCATAGACAACAAAATTGGCAAAGCCTGCATCAAACGCTGCTTGAAGCACCATAAATTTTGCATAGAATCCAACGGTAGGAGGAATACCTGCCATACTCAACATGGTAATGAGCATAAGGAATGCATACCAAGGATTTCTTTTATTCAAACCCTTAAAGTCCTCAAGTGTTTCACACTCGAAATTTTTACGAGACATCATCATGAGTATTGCAAAAGATACTAGCGTCATAAACATATAACTCACAACATAAAATAAACTTGATGCATAGCCATTAAGTGTGCCGCTCATCAAACCAAAAAGAATAAAGCCAATATGAGAAATCGTTGAGTATGCATACATACGCTTAATATTTGTTTGTGCGATAGCTGTGATATTTCCAATACCAATAGATAACACCGCCATAATCAGCATCATTTGTTTCCAATCGACCATCATCGACTGCAATCCATCACCTAGTATGCGAACTGTAATTGCAAAAGCTGCTAATTTAGGAACAGAACTAATCAGCATGGCGATGGATGAAGGTGCGCCTTCATATACATCAGGGACCCACATTTGAAAAGGTACTGCACCTAATTTGAAAGCAAGGCCGGCGACCACAAAAACAAGACCTAGTATAAGAATTGCATGGTCTGTCGGGTGATTTAATAAAGTCGTTGAAATCACGTTTAAATCTAAACTTGAGGTCGCACCATAAATCATAGACATCCCATAAAGAAGAAGGCCTGATGCAAGAGCGCCCAATACAAAATATTTAATGGCTGACTCGGTGGCTTTTTGGTTGTCTCGATCAAGCGCTGTCAGAGAGTATAAACATAAAGATAGAAGCTCTAATCCCATGTAAACCAGAAGCATGTTATGACTTGAGATCATGATCATCATGCCAAGCAATGCAAATAGAACAAGCGCAAAGTATTCGCCACGATATAAATCGCGGTCTTTTATATAGGACCGGCTATAGAAAAAAATGAGTGACGTACCAACATAACTCATCATTTTTAAAAAATCAGCAAAACTGTCACGCACAAACATATTTGAAAAAGCAAATTGCGTTTCATGACTAAAATTTTGGCTAGTAAAGTAAGCGCTACCTAATAAAGTCAATTGAGATAAGGCAAAAATAATCCAACGCTGAGATGGCTTAATAAATAAATCTGTCATAAGAACAACCATTGCCATTGAAAGCACAAGAATTTCTGGCAAGATTAAAAAAAGATCAGATTGAATAAGGGGATTCATTTATACATCCATGGGCAATGAGGTGACAGGTTTTATTAAGTGCATATGCTCTAGAAATTGAACTGTCGTGGCATTTGTCATATCAGTAATAATCTTTGGGTAAACGCCCACTGTAATAATAAGGACTGCCAAAATAGAAAGAATAGAAAATTCACGCCAAGAGATATCTTTTAATGCGCTAATTTTTTGATTGCGTGGTGGGCCATAAAATACACGCTTCACCATCCATAAAGAATAAGCTGCACCAAAGATGAGTGAGCTTGCAGCTATCAAAGCAATCCAAAAATTATTTTGCATCGCGCTCATGATCACCATAAATTCTCCTACAAAACCTGAAGTACCAGGAAGCCCGCAATTAGCCATAGCAAAAAATACTGCAAAAGCTGCGAAGGTAGGCATCGCATGCATGACACCCCCATAATCTCCAATCTCTCTTGTATGCAATCTGTCATATAAAACGCCAACAGATAAAAACATCGCTGCAGAAATAAAGCCGTGAGAAATCATTTGAACATATGCACCCTCAATACCGATTGAATTAAACATAAATAGACCTAGAGTGACAAAACCCATGTGTGATATGGATGAATAAGCGATCAGTTTTTTCATGTCTTTTTGCACAAGGGCGATCAATGCAATATATAAAATAGCAATCAGTGACAACGTCACCATAAAATCTTTTAAATAAATCGCGGCATCTGGTGCAATCGGCATTGCAAATCGCATAAAACTATAGGCACCCAATTTCAACATCACTGCTGCCAAAACGACCGATCCGCCAGTCGGTGCTTCAACGTGAGCATCAGGTAGCCATGTATGTAGGGGCCACATTGGAATCTTGACTGCAAAAGCCATGAAGAAAGCTAAGAAGATGAAGATCTGAGGATAGAGACCTAGGCCGGCATTATAAAAATTGACGACTTCGAACGAATGCGTTTGCAAGTAAAGATAAATGAACGCGACCAACATTAATAAAGAACCTAAAACAGTATATAAAAAGAATTTAATCGTGGCATAAATTCTATTAGGCCCACCCCAAATACCAATCACTAAGAACATAGGGATCAGCATTGCTTCCCAAAAAATATAATAGAGCATGGCATCAAGCGCACTAAATACGCCAATCATAAGACCTGACATAATCAAGAAAGCTGCCATATATTGCGCAACTCTATCTTTAATCGATCGCCATGAAGCCATGACGACAATAACTGTTGTGAAGCTTGTTAAAAGAATTAAAGGGACTGCAAAACCATCTACGCCTAAATGGTAATTAATATGAAAGGCAGGAATCCAATGGAAGAATTCTTGGAACTGAAACTGTCCAAAGGAAAAATCGAATGCTGTGTAAAGTGGAATGGTAATTAAAAAAGAAATCAGGCTGCTGATAAGTGAAAACCATTTGGCTTGTGTATCGCTCATTTTTCCACTTAATAAAAGTATAAGGCCGCCCAAAAAGATAGGTGTCCAAATTGAGAAACTTAATATGTGGGTTAAATTCATCTTATATTTTTATAAAAAAAGTTAAGAATAAAAATACACCTATGACCATTGCAAAAGCATAGTGATAAATATAGCCTGATTGAAT
>JGI25923J51411_1000060_pt1 | contig 13378 bp, 10 predicted proteins | sample LauGreFaBDMM15SN_2_FD_51411 | JGI IMG/M metagenome (IMG submission 51411) | reverse complement strand
CGGTATAGCGCGAACTGGTGCTAGCAGTCTGAGCAAGCGTCAAACCTGTTGCCAACGATGCAATCGACAAAATCAAAATTAAACGCAATGATTGAATGGAGTTCATTGTTTTACGGACCATGCCAATTCGGCGCAGTGGTCTTTTATTAGGATGGGTAAAGATTGCAAGTTTGTTACTTTGTATGTCTTTTGCGTACTCGCCGACGGCGACGCCTAGAGGGTCTCTAACGGATCGAAGTCGAGCGTCTTGCGCTCGTCTTCGGCGGTAATAGTGAAGTGGTTCATGCCAACGATCATGATGTCTCCTTTCAGGCCACGAGGACAAGGGCGCCGATGGTAGCGCGCGATTCAAGCCGCTCGTGCGCACGGGCAGCAGCATCCAGTGACCAGCGTTCGATGGGGGGCGCCTTGACGCTGCCATCGGCCAAAACTGCCCACAGCCGCTGCGCCCGTTCAGCCATCAGTGCCGGTGTGGCAACGTAGTCGAAAGCCACCGGGCGCGAGAAAGTGGCCGACTTCTGCGCAAGCCAATCGGTCGAGATCGGCTGCAGTGCACCGGTTGCCTGGCCCAGGCTGATCCAGTGGCCGCAGCGTGCGAGGGCCACAAAGTTCTCTTGCCTTGCCGCTTCGCCCAAGCCATCGACGATGACTTCCGCGCCTTCGGGCCATTGCCTCAGCACACCATCGGCAAATCGATAGTCGCGCGTGACGATCACCTGCTCGCAACCGTGTTCGCGGGCGGTACGGGCTTTTTCTTCGCTAGACACGGTGCCAATCACGCGCGCGCCCAGGCTGCGCGCCCAGCCGCATAGCAACAGACCGACGCCGCCGGCCGCGGCATGAACCAACAACCGCGTGCCAGGCCGCACGTGGCCGAGGTCGCGTAGCAGGTAGTCGGCGGTGATGCCCTTGAGCAGCATGCTGGCGGCGCTGGCGTCTTCCACCGCCGGCGGAAGTTGAACGACCCAAGCCGCGGGAACGCTGCGCACACTGCAATAACCACCCGGCAACGGGCCGATGTAGGCGACGCGATCGCCTGGCATGAAGCCATGCACGCCTTCGCCGACATCGATCACGGTGCCGGCCGCTTCCATACCCGGGGTGCCGTAAGGCGCGAGCATCTGCGGGATCCAACCCTTGCGCAGGTAGACATCGATGTAGTTGACGCCAATGGCGCGCTGACGGATACGCAGCTCGCCTGGCCCAGGCGCCGGTGCTTCCCCGTCTTGCGGCACAAGCTGTTCCGCGCCGCCATATTGCGCGACTACGATGCGACGGCTGTGAACCGGCAACGCCCGCGGCATCGCCATGTGGCTGGAGCCTGGTACGAGCAAATCGCCGCCCACTGCCAGGTGGCGGCGAAGATTCTCGAAACCAGCTTCATATACGCCCTGAGAAACCATGTTGCTCAGCTCACGCTCCCTTCCAGGCGGCGTGCCGAAGGTCGATTCCCAATGCCAAAAGGTGCGGTTGCCATCCGTCACCGGCTTNAGCGTGATCGTGGCCACGTAGCGAATCAGAGGCACCGTGGCATCGACGATGCAATACGTGCTCTTGTGCTGATGATCGTCGAGCGTCAGAAGCTGCTCGCGGATGCGATTGCCGTCCTTCAACGAGAAGCTGCGGATGCAACCGACCTGGTCACTGCGTTCCTCGCCTTCGATGCGGCTGGAATCGACCACGTTGTGCCAATGGTCGTGGCTATTGAAGTCGCGCAACACCGCCCACACACGCTCGATCGGCGCGTCGATGATGGTGCTGCGAACGACGCGCTGCAGCATTGAAGTCAGCGCCTTTCGAAGTGCCGTTTCAGCGCGTCGAAGCCGCTCTGGAAGACACCGTTGCCGATAGTCTGCGTCAGCTCGGCCTCGCGGCCCTCGGTGCAGTCGAACTCCGCGCTCCATTCGGCGAAGCAGCGCGTTCCGTCCGTGACCGGCGTGAGCTTAAGTGTAGCCACGTAGTTGTCGACACCCATCGGACTCTCAATGATTTCGTAGCTGCAGCTGAAGTCGTAGTCCGACAGCGCCAGCAGGCGTTCGCGGATCATGCCGCCGTCACGGGTGTGGAAGTGCCTGATGCAGCCGACGCGGTCGCTCGGCTCGTTGTTCTCGATGCGGCTATCGGCTATCGCTGGGTGCCATTGCGGCAGCGCATTGAAGTCACGGATACGCGACCAGACCGTGTCGGCGCCGGCGTCGATAACGCTGCTCACGTAGATTTGAATCACCGGCTACTCCTTTGGCGCGCTCAAAGGCAGACTGGCGTTGGCGCCGCTGACGCCGCCCACCAGGTTTTGTATGTCGCCGCCTTCGATACCAATTTCGCGTAGCAACTGGTCGACTAGCGGGGCTTGGGCGCGGAAGCGGAGCGCCGAATTGACGATGCCGTCGGCAAAATTGCCGTTGCCGTTCACGCCGTCGCCACCGCCTCCCGAACCGCCAAGGCCGTCGACGTGCAGAATCTTAATGCCCTCTATGCGTTCCATCGGCTTGACCGACTCGCGGATGATGCCTTCAGCCTTCTCCACCAAACGCATGCGCAGGGCCGACATGCGAGCTTCGGGCGAAAGCATGTTGTGCGCGGCATTCATTAACTGCAAACCCTCGGCCTCGATTTCTGCGCGCAAGCGCATCGCCATAGACTTGATTTTGTCAGCGTCGGCCTCGGCCTCGGCCTGGGCCCGGATGGCAGTGCCGCGGTCGGTGCTAGCCTGCATCTCGGCATGGGCCGCAGTCGTCAGGCGCAGCGCTTCGCGCTCGGCCTCCTGGCGAGCGCCGATCAGGTCGATGGTCNTCTTGCGCTCGGCCATCTCGACCTCCCGCGCGGTGAAGACCTTTTCTTCCGCTGCCACTGCGGTGGCACGTGCCGTGTCTGCTGCGGCCTGGGCTACGCTCTGGGCCTCGCTTTCGCGAGCCACAGCAATGGCGCGCTGCTGTTCGGCCAACTCGACTGCCATACGGCGTTCAATCTCCAATGACTGGATGGCGCGCTCTTTGCCGATGCGCTCCTGCTCGATGCTCTGCTCGGAACGGATGCGCGCTTCGTCGATGATCTGCTTGGCCTGGATCTGTGCCCCCTCTGCCGCCTGCTCGCGCTGGGCCCGCTCGGTGCTCACCTCCGCGCGCTGGCGAGCGCGGGCGATCTCTACTTCCCGCTGCTGCGAAAGGCGCGCATATTCGCTCTCACGGTCGATGTCTAGGCCAAGCTTCTCGGCCTCGAGGTTCTTGTTGCGAATGGCGATCAGCGTGTCTTGCTCAACGTCGTTGCGCTGCTTCTTGCGGTGTTCGATCTGTTCCGTCAGGCGGGTAAGGCCTTCTGCGTCGAAAGCGTTGCTCGGGTTGAAATACTCCATTCCTGTCTGGTCGAGCTGGGTCAGCGATGCCGCTTCCAGCTCCAGGCCATTCATGGTGAGATCTTCGGCCACCGACTCGCGCACGCGCTTGATGAAAGCACCGCGCTTCTCGTGCAGCTCCTCCATCGACATTTCGGCTGCCGCGGTGCGCAGCGCGTCCACGAACTTGCCCTCGACCAGCTCCTTCAACTGCTCCGGCTCCATCGTGCGCAGGCCCAGCGTTTGCGCGGCCGCTGCAACCGCGTCNGGGTGGGCTGCGACGCGCACGTAGAACTCGGCGATCACGTCGACGCGCATTCGGTCCTTGGTGATGAGNGCTTTGTCGCGACCACGCATGACTTCTAGGCGCAGGGTGTTCATGTTCACGGGTATCACGTCATGCACAATCGGCAACACGAAGGCGCCGCCGTCGAGCACCACCTTTTGACCGCCCATGCCGGTACGAACAAAAGCGCGCTCCTTGGAGCTGCGCAGGTANAGCCAGTGCAGCAGCCACACCAAGACTGCCACCACGATGGCGACGACNATCANGGCGAGNAGGAAGTTTCCGAATTCAGCACCGGTCATGGTTGATCTCCAGTCAAGTTCAGCAAATTAAAGGGGTAGCGCGTCGTCATGGCTATCAGCGCCGCATGGCGACAAAGCGCTGGGTGGTTTCGGTGAGCGCCACTTCAGTAGGCAGGCGCTCCATTGAGCTCGCGCCGTAAAAGCCGTCACAGGTGGGGCAGTTGGCGAGGATGAATTGCGCATCCTCCGGCGTCGCGATCGGTCCGCCGTGGCATAGCACGAGGACTTCGGGGTTGACGGAACGCGCAGCAGCCGCCCATGCATTGATGGGCGCAACGCAATCAACTAGCTTCAGGCCGGTCTCGGCCCCGATGGCGCCGCCAGTCGTAAGGCCAAGGTGGCACACCACGATATCGGCGCCCGCCGCGGCCATGTCGCACGCGTTCTGNTCGCTGAAGATGTAAGGCGTGGTGAGCAAATCCATGGCTCGGGCGGTGCGGATCAAGTCGACCTCGAGCGCGTAGCNCATGCCAGTCTCTTCGAGGTTGACGCGGAAGGTGCCGTCGATCAGGCCCACAGTGGGAAAGTTCTGGATGCCGGAAAAACCCAAATCGATGATGCGGCGCAGGAAAGGCTCAGTGAGCATAAAGGGGTCGGTGCCGTTGACGCCGGCGAGCACCGGCGTGTGCTTGACCACCGGCAGCACTTCACGGGCCATCTCGCAAACAATCTCGTTGGCATTGCCGTAGGCCAACAGGCCCGCGAGCGATCCGCGCCCGGCCATGCGGTAGCGGCCCGAGTTGTAGATGACGATGAGGTCGATGCCGCCGGCTTCTTCGCACTTGGCGCTGAGCCCGGTGCCGGCGCCGCCGCCTATGAGGGGGCGGCCGGCGGCGATCTTGGCGCGGAACCGATCGAGCAGGACTTGGCGGGGTATGCGGGCCATTGGGTAATTTGTCTTGGGTTGTCAGGCGCGACGGGCACCGGCGGCTGCGTACTGCACGTCGTGCCACGCGGCCACCAATGCGTCCGCAAACGCGTCGTCGTTGATGTTGTGCGGAAAGCGCACGAGCTTGCGCTCGGCACCGCTGCGAAAGTGTTGTTCGATGGTGGCGGACAGCATGCGGTCAGCTTCGGGGTCGTGAAAAGGCTGGCCGGGTTTGTCGATGGCCGAAAAACCGCCTTCAGGAATCAGAAAACGCACCGGCCCCTGCATGGCGTTGAGCTTGGCAGCGATGAACTCACCCATCAAACGGTTATCGTCGACGCTGGTGCGCATCAACGTCACGCTGGGGTTGTGGCGGTAGAGCAGGCGCCCCTTGAAGCGCTCCGGCACAGTGTCCCAGCCGCCGAAGTTGATCATGTCGAGCGCGCCGCAACTGCCGACGTAAGGTACGGCGTGCCGCGCAAAGACATCCAGGCGCGTCGGGCCAGCGCTCAGCACGCCCTCGCCGATCTCGTCGGCCACTTCGGTGGTGGAGACGTCAATCACACCGGCGAGCATGCCCGACTCAACCAGCTTCTCCATGCTTTGTCCGCCAACGCCGGTGGCATGGAAGACAAGGCAATCGAAATCTTCCTGCAGGCGCTTTGTCACCGCCTGCACGCAGGGGGTGGTAACGCCAAACATGGTCAGACCCAACGCCGGCTTGTTGGCTGCCGACTCCGTGGGCGGGTGCATCACCATGCCGGCCAGCGCATGCGCCGCGTTGGCCAGCACCTTTTCGCTGATGCGGTTAATGCCCTGCACGTCCGTAACCGAATACATCATGCAGATATCGCTCGGACCGACATAGGGCCGTACGTCCCCGCTGGCCATGGTGCTGACCATGACTTTGGGCACGCCGATGGGCAATGCGCGCATGGCCGGTGTTGCAAGGGAAGTTCCGCCCGAGCCGCCAGCAGAAATGATGCCGCCCAAGTCGCGACGCGTGCTAAGGTAGTGCTCGAATGCCTGCGCCATCGCAGTCACGGCACTGCCGCGGTCTCCACTGAACACCGCCGCTTCGCCCTGCGGATGATGGCGCGCAACTTCGCGCGGGTGCACGCTCGCCGGTGAGGGCCGGCCACTGGTCGACAGATCCACCGTCACAACACGCAGACCGAGTTTTTCCAAACACTGGCGAATATAGAAGAGCTCGCGGCCCTTGGTGTCAAAGGTGCCTGCTACGTAAGCGGCTCGCCCGCTGGTGGCGGCCACCGGAAACTCCAGCACTTTGCTGCTTCTGGACGCCGCGGATATGGGTGTGGAGATAGCAGTAGGCGCGACCGGCTCACGCGCGATGTCCACCACAGCGCCAGCCGAATCGCCGGCGTTCCAACGGTTGAAGCCGCGCACCGTTCGAGGTGCCGGGTCGTCAAGCGACGGCATCCCCTGGCCATGGGCGCGTTGCACGGTGTAGACCTGCTGCGGCTGGCTGTCGCTTGGCACTGATGCAACTGCTGGCACTTCGGGCTCGGCTTCGTCATGATGGCCGCCACTACGCACCCCCAAGAGTTGCTCCTGCAACTCCCGATCAGCTGCCAACAGCGCTGCCGGCATCTGGTGCGCGATGCGACCATTGACCATCACACCGATGGCATCGGCCACGTCCAGTGCCACGCCCAGATTCTGCTCAATGAGCAGAATGGAAATCTCCCCTTCAGACGCCAACGCACGCAACGACTTAGCGACGTGCTCCACGATCACCGGTGCCAGGCCTTCGGTGGGCTCGTCCATCACCAGCAGGCGTGGCTCCAAAAGCAGCGCACGGCCAATGGCCAGCATCTGCTGCTCACCGCCCGAAAGTTGCCCTCCCCCATGGCCCTTGCGCTCCGCTAGACGCGGGAACATGAAATAGACGCGATCCACGTCGCGCTTCTTGCGCGCAACGAGCTTGAGCGTTTCATCAACCGTCAAACTGGGCCAAACGCGGCGGCCCTGCGGCACGTAGGCGACGCCGCGCTTCGTGATCCGATTGGGGCTGAGCCCGAGGAGTTCTTCGCCTGCCAGCCTGATGCTGCCGCTGGCGGGAACCAGCCCGGTGATCGCGTTGCACAGGGTGGTTTTGCCCATGCCGTTACGGCCCACGATACCTTGTACGCCATGATCGAGGGTCAGGCTCACACCCTGCAAGGCGTGAGCGCGGCCGTAGTAGACGTCAAGGCCCTCGATGACCAGCAATGGCCCCTTGGTGCTCGACGCAGCCGGTTTTGACAACCAGCTCATGGGGCCGTGAGCGCTATCTGCGGGTGTCAATGTTTGCCTCCCATGTAAATGGCCTGCACCTGGGCGTCGTTCTCGATTTCATCGGGCGTGCCGTGCCGGAGCACGCGCCCGTTGTGCATGACGGTCACTCGCTCGACCACGCGGAGTGCGATATCGAGGTCGTGTTCGATGAGCACAAAGCTCATGTGCGCCGGCAGGCCGCGCAATAGCGCGACCAGCTCGCGCCGCTCAGCAGGCGACAGGCCCGCAGCCGGCTCGTCAAAGAGGATCAGGCGCGGCGCTCCCGCCAATGCCATGCCGATTTCCAGNTGGCGCTGCTGGCCGTGAGCCAGGTTGCCAACCAGTTCATCCCTCAGGGCATCAAGGCGAACGCGGTGCAAGATGTCTTCGGCGGCCACTTGTGTTGCATGCGTCGCGCCGGCGCGCAAAAAACTGAAGCGTCCGCTGCTGACGCCACGCACGGCCAAAAACAGGTTATCGCGCACGCTCAACTCCTTGAACAGCAACGACGATTGGTAGGTACGCCGCAGGCCCTTGCGGATTCGCTCATGGGGCGGTAGCGCAGTAATGTCTTCGCCAAAAAACAGGATCCTTCCCGAGGTGGGCGGAAAGTCTCCTGTGATGGCGTTAAAAAGCGTCGTCTTGCCAGCCCCATTGGAGCCGAGNACGGCGTACTTCTGGCCCGCGGCCACCGTCAGAGAAACATCGTCCACCGCGCGCAACGCNCCAAAAGCGCGCGTCACGCCTTCGAGCACCAGCGCGTCGCCCGACATCAGCGCCTTGGGGGTCGCCGATGCCGAGTGGCGCGGCGCGCGATCGCGCCGTGGTGTCAGGTTACTGATCGATGCCATGGTGGCGGAAGCGGGTCATGGGCAAGCCGGCACGTCGCGCGAGCCCATCTTGAAGTCCTCGGCCTTGATGCCAAGCGTCTGGTCGACGTTGTCTACCTTGCGCGACACCTTGGTCGACAGATTACCTCTAGAGTCCTTCACAACTTCGGTAACAAAAGTGGTTCCGATGGCCTGGCGGTTGCTGTCNAGNCGCACGTCACCGGTGGGGGTCTTCAACACCATTTTCTGCAGCGCATCGCGGTACTTGGCNTGGCCGCCGCTCAGGTCGCCATTCACGGCCGCAAGACCGTCGAGCGCTGCCTTCATGTTGACGTAATAGACGAAGGCGAAGAGGCTGGGGCTTGGATAGCCACCGGCCGACACTGGGTAGTTCCGTTGGTAGTCTGCGACGAAAGCCTTCCAGTCGGCGCCGTCGAANCTGTCGGCCAACGGCCCGGCAGAGATGGTGCCCACCAACGAGTCGCGTCGCTTACCCTTGTAGTTGAGCACGTCCTGGCTGACGGTGATGCTGCCGCCCATCATTGGCTTGTCACCACCCGAGTTCTCGTATTGCGTGAGGAAGTTCACCGCGTCGGCGCCTCCCAGAATAACTAACAACGCGTCCACGTCTTTGGGGATCGTGGCAATAACTGACGAATAATCCTTGCCACCCAGTGGCACCCATGCCTTGACGGGCACCTTGCCGCCCAACCGGCAGTACTCGGCCATGAAGCCTTGCACCTGACTATACGGAAACGCGTAGTCCTCCGCGATGATCATCGTGCGCTTGTAGCCCTTGTCCATCGCCGCTTTGCCAAGGCCCACCATCCACTGCGCGCCTTCGGTGTTAAAGCGGAAGAAGTTGGAGCTGGTATTGACCAGCGTGGTGGCCTGTGCGCCCGAGCCGCCGTTGATGAAGGTTACCTGCGGCTGCGTCTTGGAGTAGTCCTTGACGGCAATGCCCTCGCCGCCAGAAAGCGGGCCGACCATGATATCGACCTTGTCTTGCTCGACCAGCTTGCGCGTGGCGTTGACGGCCACGTCTGGCTTGGCGTCGGAGCTGGCCTTGATGATTTCAATCTTGCGCCCTGCCACCACGCCGCCCCGCTGCTTGACGGCCAGTTCGGCACCGCGCATTCCGTCGGCACCGCCGGCCGCGAACGGGCCTTCCAGCGTGGCCAAAAGGCCGATCTTCACGGGTTGGCCCTGCCCAAAGGCGATGCCATTTAGGGATGCCATGGCAGCGGCGCACAATATCGAACGGATCCAGATTCGCTTGGTATTTTTCACAGATGTCTCCTAGTGGTTGAAGTAATGACCTGGCTGGGGCCGAAGCGCATACGCAACTTCGCCCACAGGCCGAGCAGGCCGTCGGGGGAAAACAGCACGATGGACAGGAACACGCCACCGATGACAAGGTTAAAACGTTCGCGGTCGATCACGTCGATGGCGAACGTCTGCAACAAGATAAAGACGATGGCACCGAGGAAGGCGCCGATGGGGTGCTTCATGCCACCGAGCACGGCGATCACCAGCAGATTGATGAGCCAACCGGTACCCACCGATCCCGGGGAAATGAGGCCGTTGTACCAAACCAGCAGAACGCCGCCGACGCCCGCGAGCAAACCCGAGACCGCATACGCCGCCACCCGGTGGGCAGTGACGTTGTAACCAAGCGAACTCATGCGCCGCGCGTTGTCGCGCGTGCCTTGTAGCGCAATGCCAAAAGGCGTGCGCACAAGCCACTGAATCAGAAAATACCCAGCCATGGCCCAGAACAGGCATAGAAAATAGAAGGGCACTGGATCGCTCAAGTTTACGCCGTAGATCTGCGGCGGGTACACCTTCTGGAAACCCTGGAAACCGTTGAACACGGTGTAGTTCTGTAGCACGAGGTAATAAAAGGCCACGCCGATTGCAAGCGTGATCATGATGGTGTAGATGCCATCGGTTCGCACAGACAACCAACCGATTAACGTACTGCATAGCACCGCTATAAATAGGGCAAATGGAACCACCACGCCCCAAGGCCAGCCCAGGCTGGTTTCAGTGCCGCTGACACCCAACACCGCCAACGCGTAGCCGGCCATGCCGGCCACCGACATCTGCGCGAGGGATACCATGCCGCCGTAGCCAGCCAAGAAAGTAAGAGACAGCGCGATCAGGCCGAAGATCAATGCCTGCGACGCGACTTGGTAGATGATGAAAGGCGAAACGATTAGGGGCAGCAGCAGGACAAAGGCCAAAGTGAATACGTGGCGCGGAGATAAATTGCGCCACAAAAACTTCAACCAACGCGGCGCGTTGCTGTCGGCGTATGGGTCGGGCGCAGTCGCAGGAGTTGGTGCGGCGCTACCACCTGCGCTCGGCAGCAAACGTGGCACCGCACTGGCCACCCCAGTATTCATCGCTCTGCGCCACTTCGCTGCGGTCATGCTGGCCGTCCCATAATGCCGCGTGGCCGGAAGGCGAGCACACCAATGAGGATTACAAAGGTGAAGACCACGCTGTACGTCGGCGCGTAGGCCAGCCCATACGTTTCTGCAAGGCCCAGGATCGCAGCCCCGATGGCCGCACCCAACACGCTGCCCATGCCACCGACTATGACGACGATTAACGAAGCCAGCAGCAGCCGCGTGTCTTCACCCGGCACCACACTCAGTTCCACCGCGCCTATTACCCCACCGAAACCTGCCAGGCCAGCGCCTAGCATAAAGGTGATGGCGAAAACCAGGTTCACATTAACACCAGCGGCGGCCAGCATCGCCCGGTCATCCACGCCCGCACGAATCATCATGCCGACCTTCGTTCGATTGAGCAGAAACCAAAGGAAAATGCCGATCGCAATGCCAAACCCCAAAAGGCTAAGCCGGTACGCGGAATACGCCTTGATGACCGGGATTCCGCGAATGGGTCCTTGCAGCCACGTGGGCGCTTCCATCTGATACACCTGTCCGGTAAAGATCCAAAGCAAGATGTCGGCGATGACAATGGACAGGCCTATGGTGACCATGGTCTGACGCAAGTCCTGACCTTGCATGCGACGAAGTATCAGCACCTGGATCAGAACACCGGCAACAGCGGCAGCAAGAAATCCTGCAGCCAGCGAGATGATCCACCAGCCAGTCTCGCGCGCAACCACATAGCCAACGTAACCGCCCAGAAGATAAAGAGAGCCATGCGCCAAATTGACGTTACGCATTAGCCCAAACACCAGTGTGAAGCCACTCGCGACGATGAAATAAAGCGACGCTAGTGTCAAGCTGTTCAACATGGTCACCAGGTACAGTCGAGGGTTGTCCACTAGCGCCCACAAGGAGAACACCAAAATCGGTCCCCCTACCAGGATCCACGTGGCCAAACGTTCGCGGCGGGTCATGAAAGAAGACCCGTCATGCCGCTTGTCCCCAGGCCCGTTGCGAGGCGATGGTGGGCGCCTTGGCAAAAACCCCGTCCTTCATCACGGCGAGTATGCGCTTCGGGTCGCGCAATATGCTTAGGTTAGCCAATGGGTCGCCATCGACAAGCAGAAGGTCGGCAAGCCAACCTTCCTTGATGGCGCCCAGTTCGTGGCCGCGCAGCATGATCTGGCCGCCGTAAAGCGTGGTGGAACGAATCGCCTCCATGGGCGTGAAGCCCAGGTACTTGACAAAGAACTCCAGGTCGCGCGCATTCTGGCAATGCGGGGTGAAGGCAAAACCGTAGTCGCCACCGGGCAGCACACGAATGCCGCGCTTGTGCATCTTCGACAGCGAATCTAGCGCCGCGTCCCACTCCAACTGGTAACCCCAGCCGGTGGCGATCTCGCGCGTGACGCCCCATTGCTCGCTCTCGTTGAGCAGCGCGTATAGGATGGCGATGCCCGGGACCACGAAGATGCGGTCCTTGGCCGCTTCCATCATGTCCAGCGTCTCGGTGTCGGTGAAACTCGCGTGGTAGATCAGCTCAATTCCGTGGCGCAGGGCCTGTTGAATGCTGGCCTTGGAGCGCGCGTGCACGATGATGCGTTTGCCGCGCATCTTCACTTCTTCCACCGCGGCTGCTACTTCGGCATCGGTCATCCAGGCGGTATGCGAATCGGCACCGGGCACGAAGTTGTCGCCAGACAGGTTGATCTTGATGCTGTCCACGCCGTACTTTAGGAACATCCGCACTGACTTGCGCATGTCTTCCGCGCCGTTGACGTTCACGCCGAAGCTGAACTCGGGGAACGGCAGGTGCGGCAACGTCTCGTCGCCAAGCCCCCCAGGGACAGTAATCTCTTGGCTGGCGGCCAANTAGCGCGGGCCNGGAATTTGGCCGTTGTTGATTGCGTTGCGGATGACGACGTCTAGCCGTGGCTTGGCGCAAGCTGCCCCAAGNCANCTGGTAAAGCCGGCGTGCAGATATCGCTTGGCAACCTTAGCGCACCACAGCACATGTTCTTCNAGCGGCATGGTCTGGATNCCGGAAAGAGTCGCCGCGTCGTTCCAGCTGAAGTGCGTGTGAGCCTCAACCATGCCCGGCATNAGCGTNGCGCCCGCGCCNTCGATGAGCGTGGCGCCCGCGGGCGTGATGGCCGAGGTGCTGCGACCGACCTGGCGGATGCGGTTGCCTTCGACCAGCACGCTGCCGCGGTAAGGCAGGACGCCGGTTCCTTCAAGGATGTTTACGTTGGTAAAGAGGGTTGGGGCCATGGCGTGCTCCTCAGTTCCAACGGGTCGCATTGAGTGGTGCACCGCTGCGCACCGGTCGGCCAGCGCCTACCGGCGGCTCGCGGTGGAAGACACCATCTTTCATCACCGACAAGATGCGGTCCTTGTCTTGCAATACGGTGATGTCGGCGAGCGGGTCGCCATCCACGAGCAAGATGTCGGCAAGGCAGCCTTCGCGAATGTAGCCGATCTGCTTGCCCATCATCATCATCGGCCCGCCCCAGGCAGTGGCTGACAACAATGCCTCCATGTTGCTCATACCGACGAACTTGACGAAGTACTCCAGGTCTTTCGCGTTGGTGCCATGCGGCGTCCATGCAAAGCCGTAGTCGCCCCCTGGCAAGATTCGAATGCCGCGCCTACGCATCGCCTTCATGCTTTCAATGGCTGCTTCCAACTCGCGGTGATAGCCCATCTTGCGAGTGACTTCGGGCGTCAGGCCCCACTGCGACGCGTGGTGACAGGTGTTGATCAGCCATGCCAGGCCCGGCGCCACGTGGTGCTTGAGCTTATTTGCTTCGAGCATGTCCAGCGCTTCTGCGTCGGTGAAGCTTGCGTGATAGATAACTTCGATGCCCTGCTTGATGCATTCCTTGACAGCCCAGCTGGACCGCGCATGCGCCGATACGCGCTTGCCCCAGGCCTTGGACTCTTCAACGCACACACGCACTTCTTCGGATGTGAACTGGCTCATCTCCGAAGGCATGCCAGTGATGGATTCGCCCGAAAGGTTGATCTTGATGCTGTCGACGCCGTACTTGGCGAACATGCGCACACAGCGGCGCAT
>JGI25923J51411_1000032_pt1 | contig 15747 bp, 16 predicted proteins | sample LauGreFaBDMM15SN_2_FD_51411 | JGI IMG/M metagenome (IMG submission 51411) | reverse complement strand
TGGGTCTGAATCTAATAATCGATAAGCATCGATATGTATAAAATTTGGGTTCCCTTTGTGAATTCGACTTATTACAAAAGTTGGAGAGGTTACTCCTAAAACATTAAAGGCCGAAGCAATTCCTTGAGTAAAAACCGTCTTACCCGCACCTAGCTCACCAGTTAACACCACCACATCTGAAGGATTTAATTGCCGGCCGATTTTTTCACCCAACTCAAACATCTGTTGGGGTGAATCAACTTGGAATGTCATTAGGAGTTTAGTTTATAGATATAAAAAAGGGCCCTCAGTTTCCTGAAGGGCCCTTTAATAAGTTTACTTCTATTGATCCTGTGGTACTAAAGCAGGATTAAAGTCTGGATCAATAAACAAACTGTTATCAGATTTAATCGCCTTTCGAGCTGTTGCTACCGATGGTAGCTTGCCACTCTTGCCTGCAGTTGCAAGCATTTTAGCGATTAGCATGATCTGATCATTNGAGAACATGTAGTGAGAGGTACCAGTAGTTGGTACTGCTGGAGTCTTAGCNGCTCCAGTAGCCTCAAAACTTGTGTAAGCATCTGGTGGCTTATTCCAAATGTTTAGAAGTAAGCCAGGCTTTGCTTCACCACTACTTACAGCTGCCTCATATTGATCCCGCAACTTGGTTATATAACCAGCTGGAGTAATTTGATCAGCAGTCTGTGAAATTGTGATTGTTGGCACTGTTATGTTTCCTGAGTACTGAGACTGATTTTTGATGCAAGCCATTGCCGAAGCAGAGGCTGCAACTCTCGGTGCTGCTGGATTTGCCTTGTTAAGGAAAGCTAGCAAGCCGGCAATTGCGGATTTACCACTTAGTGCAGCGGCAAAGACATCACTATTATCACCAAGTCTGGCAGCATAATCAGTAGCGGTGTTATCGTAAACTCTTCCACCGCATCGCATTTCAGCATCATAATTTGCATACATACCAAGTATCAACGCAGTAGATGTGTTCTCTAGAACTGCCAACGCTGGTGAGATGGCTACACCATATGTAGTTTCTAGTGGGCCAGCAGGACCTGAAGACGCATCATAAGTTGTTGATTGGGTAGGAATTCCGGTAAGCAGACCGATTAATAAAATCGCACTGCGCACTGGAATAGCTTTTAGTGCAGCTGGAACATTTGTTGCAGATTCTGGCCACGCTGGTGTTACTGGGTTTTTCGCAATGGCTGTTGCAAGTGCATTTAGCACAGTTAACAACTTGCCAATATCGGTTACGAATTCTAGATACCCACGGGTGTCACCTGCAAACTCTGGCTGTGTATATCCACCAGCTTTAAATGTTGGATCAAAGAAGGTTTTATAGAACCAAAATGCATCCCCAGCATATGCAAACTGAGCTGCTGCTGATCCAGCCATGTGCAAATTAGCCGCTGCATCAATAATTCCATATCGCTCAGAGAGTGATTGTGAAATATGTCCGCCTAAAGAATCTCCCCAAGAGACAACTTTAGTTATCTTTGGAAACAGGTCTTTAGCTTGAATAACTAGCAGCAAATTAGCTTCAATTGCTTCTGGCACGTTCCAACCATTTACCTGAACTCCAGCACCAGCTACTGCATACCCTTGGCTTAACAGGTTTGCAGCAATAGTCTCTTGATCTTCCGCTGTTCGTCCTGGTGCAACCTCTGGGTTGCTACGAGGCTTGGAATAAAATCCATCGGGATTAACAACTGGAATTATCGGCAATAGCGCCTGATTTCTAATTCCATGTGAGTAGAGATAAAGCATGCCGTTAAATTTCTNTGGCATTCTTATTTCATACTTNGAACCATTTCCATCAACACCGGTGCACTTTTCAAAGCCAACATTCTTTTTACCGACAATGACGCTCTGATCTGTGCAACCCTCAGTAGCATTTGCAGTTGATGGAATGACCGCAGTAAATGCTGCTATCAGTGCTGCAGATAGTAAGCCAACTAGGCTCTTTTTTGTTATTGGATGTTTCATGAGTTTGTTGGTACTCCATTCTTAGGAATTGACTTGCGCACATATGTAGAGGCAGTTGGTGCCTCAGTAGAGCTTGAATCAGTTGTGAATATAGCTAGCTTGCCACCGTAAGGCTTAAGTTCGCCTTTTTCATTCAACTGACCAAACCAATATCCGTTGTATCCAACACGGCTCGTCGCTGAATAATTCAGAGGAACAAGGCCTGCACTTGCAAAAGATGCACCCTTACTTTCAATTGCCTTCATGACTCCAGCACGGGTTAGATTTTTACCAGCCGCACGTAGAGCTTGAACAGTTAACATCGCTGAGTTCATGCCTTGTAGCACAACGTTATCAAATGAAACACCTTTGTTGTACTTGGCATAGATCTTTGCGAATTCGCTGACGTAAGGATCTGTTAAATCTTTAGCATCTGGGAAGAAGCTAGCTGCCAATGCGCCGTTAATTGTTGCTGGCTTAACTCCAAGTGCAAGCAGAGTATTAGCATCGCCACCGACTGATCCAGCTAACCAAGTAAATTTAGATACGAGATCTAGTTTCTCAGCCGCTTTAAGAATCGTTGCGGTGGTATCTGTTGTACCAAAAAGAATCAAAATAGGTTTACCAGGAACTGCACTTAACTTAGTAAGTGCGCCTTCAGCTAATGCTGCTGATAATCCGTTTTGTGGATAAAGAGTTGGCGCGGCTGAAAATGTGTGACCACCCAACTTAAATCCGTTAATTCCATCAACACCAAACTCATCATCCTGGGCAATCAAAAATGACGCCTGCGGAGCTAGTGCTGGAGTGTCCTTAATAAACTTTGCAATGATCTTTGCCTCCATGGCATAACTTGGTAACACCATAAATGCAGTTGGATATTTGCTCTTGTTGGCAAACCCACTGAATCCAGTATTAACAAAAAGATCTGGAACATTCTTTTTTGCAAGTGAGGCTGAGACATAAGCCTTGGTATGTGTTGGTGTGCCAAGGGCCCCAACTAAGGCAAATACGTTATCTCGCAAGACCAAATTTGTTGTTTGTGTGGCAGCAAGCGTAGGAAGGTACTTATCGTCCTTAATGATTAGATTGATCTTTCGGCCATAAACCCCACCATTTGCATTGATGTGATCAAAGTAGGCTTTCATTCCCCCTGGCAATTTTCCATAGACCAGACCAGCTGAGCCGGTTAGTGGGCCTGAGTAACCCAACTTAATTTCACTTGCGGTGACGCCTGGATCGGCAGCTTGAGCCGGCAGAGTACTAAATGTAAGAGCCGCTGCTATGACTGCCGCTGAAACGATCGATAATCGTTTCGTGCGAGTATTTCTAATCATTTATTTCCTTCCCTAGGTTTTATTTAGTGCTTATTGTGTTTTTTCTTATGAAGTGTGCCGCCAATTCCATATGGTGTGAACAACACCGTCAGTATCACAAGTGAACCGACTATGAAATCAGGCAAACTAATTGTGAAGCCTTCCGAACCCCCTAAAGCTATTGCTACTGACTCGGCTATTTCTGGTATCGCAACCAGGATAACGCCACCTATCATTACACCTCCAAGACCATACACGCCAGTAATCACCGCGCCAGCCAGCAATAAAAATGAGAGGCTAAGCGGGAAAGCACTCGGGGAGACCCCACTAATTAGCATTACCAGCAACCCCCCAGAAAGACCGGCGATACCGGCGCTTAATCCAAAGGCCATAGCTTTTTGAAGCCCAGTATTAATCCCGGCAATTGGGCAGCTATTGGATTATCTCTTAAAGCTCTAAATTCTCGGCCATACCTAGAATTCAACAGGTTTGCTAAAAGCCAAATCATAATTAATGCTGATAAAGAGCTAATCCAGAAAAACCATTGATACTGCGAGAACTCTTCACCTAATCGAGCTGGTGGGGCGCCAACATCAAAGAGCAACCCCTGTTCACCACCAAGTATTGGAAATTGATTTGCAATTGTCGGCAGTGAAATTGCCAAAGCCAATGTGGTTCCAGCTAAATAAGGGCCTGACAACCGTGCGGCTGCGTATCCAAAAACTAACCCAAATACTCCGGCAACTAGTGCTGCGGCAAATAATCCTATGATTGGGTGTAATTTCAAATTATTTATTGTCAGTGCCCCGGCATAAGCACCGACTGCCATTAATGCACTATGCCCAAGTGAAAGTTGTCCAGAATAGCCAGTTAATAAAATGATTGATGCAATTGCTAAAGCATAGGTAGCAACAAATGCACCTCGATATTGAGTAAGTTCACCCACACGGTCGCTAAAAATTAATAATACCCAGCCAAGCAGTAAGAAAGCTAATAATCTTTTTTTGGCAGTAATCGTTTTAGACATTAATCACGCCTTCCTTTACTACTTGAAAAAATCCCATTGGGCTTAATTAGCAAGACCAAGATTAGAATTACAAATGCAGTTGGAAAAACTAATTTATAACTTATATATGAAGCAGAAAAATTAATTGCAAAACCTAGGACCATAGCACCAGCCACTGCGCCGAATAAACTATCTAATCCACCAATAACTGCTGCAATAAATCCAAAGACTAGTAGCACGGCCATAGAGTTTGGATACAAATACGAACCAGGGATATAGAGCATTCCTGCCAAGCTGCCAGCCCCACCAGCAATTGCCCAACCTAAGGTTCTAACTGCATCAACTTTTACTCCAGAAAGTTTGGAGATTTCAGGTGCATGAGCTGAGGCCCTTAAAGCTAAACCAATATTAGTTTTTTGAAATAAAATTGTTAGCACAATCATGCTAAGAGTGACTGTAATTATTACAAGTAAATTAAATGGGCTAAATGCCACAACTGAACCAAAAATACTCAATCCGTTAGTAGAGACGGGCGCCTCAATAGTTTTATAGCTTATTCCCCAAATAAATCCAATTAAAGAGTAAATCACTCCTAGCAAGGCTGTAGTGGCAACCACTGGTGCAATCATGGCAATAGGACCTGAGCTTGCTCGTTTGAATATTTGTCGCATAAATAATCGATCTATACCTGCGCCAATAATTCCACCAGCGATAACTGCAACTATTAATCCCAGCCAAAAGGAACCACTTCTTGTGATCACTTCATATCCAATGTAGGTTGTCAAAACGGCCTGTGCTGCTTGAGCAAAATTAATCACCCGAGTAGATCGCCAAACTAAAACTAATGAAATAGACATCAATGCATAAATCGCTCCGGTTGAGAGTGAGGTTAATACCGCAGTTATAAATTGGTTCATATTAAAACCCCAAATAAGCAGCGCGTACTGCCGGATCGTTCAAAAGTTTATTTGCTGAGTCAACTGCAACTACGCTACCTAAATTTAATACAATCCCCTCATCAGCTATCTTGAGCGCACCCATTGCATTTTGTTCGACTAAAACAACTGTTAAATCTTTTTTTGTAACCAATGATTTAATGATAAGAAAAATCTGCTCAACAATAAGTGGCGCAAGTCCAAGGGAGGGCTCATCTAGCAGCAGTAATTTTGGTCGAGCAATTAAGGCTCTACCGATAGCGAGCATTTGGCGCTCTCCACCAGATAGCGAGCCTGCAGATTGAGATAGCCGCTGACCTAAAATTGGGAACATTTCTATTACCTCAGTTGTGGCCATAGCAACATCTTTTTTATCTTTTCGCCAAATCCCTGGCAAAGCCAAGTTTTCTTTAACGCTCAACTCAGCAATCACAGATTTACCATCAGATACATGCACGATGCCTGAGCGTGCTAAATCCTCTGTTCGTTTATCTAAAATTGAGTGGCCATCCCAAGTTGCACTACCAGCTTTAGATTTTTTTAATCCAGATAAAGTCCTAAGCAGTGTGGTTTTACCAGCACCATTTGCACCAATGATGGCAGCTAATTGGCCTTGTGGAACTTTGAATGAGACATTATTTATAGCCCTAATTGCGCCGTGATCAATTGTTAAACCTTCAACTATGAGAGTCAATTGTTTACCCCCAAATAAGCTTCCACGACTGCTGGGTCTCGCCTTACTGTCTCAACCTCTCCAGATGCAATTACTTCACCAAAATTAAGTACACAAAGTCGATCACAGACACTCATCACCACATCCATATGGTGTTCAACTAAAATAATTGAGCATTGGCTAGCCAGATTGTGAATCAGTGAGTTCATCCACTCAATATCTTGAGCACCAAGTCCTCCCGCTGGTTCATCAAGAAGAAGTATTTTTGGCTCAGAGACTAAAGCTCGGGCAATTGCTACTCGTTTAGTAACGGGGTAAGGAAGTGAATCCGCTCTCTGGTCTGCAATACCAGAGGCATAAACTCGTTCAAGTGCTGTCATCGCCCGCTGTTTTAATTTTGCCTCATCTTTGCCACTTAAACCAAGTGCTGATGAAATCAAACCACTTCGTGCATTTTTATTATCACCAATCATCACATTCTCTAAAACTGTTAACTCTGGAAATAAGCCCACTCCTTGCAATGTGCGCGAGATTCCCATACCAACTAGTTGATATGGCTTTGGCCACTTATGTGATTTACCATTTATTTCAAGTGAACCGGATTCAACATCTACCAAGCCAGAGAGTGCGTTAAATAATGTGGTCTTGCCGGCACCATTTGGGCCTATTAATCCCACCACTTCATTTGCATTCAATTCCAAATTTACATTTGATAACGCCTTAAGCCCGCCAAATGAGACTGACAATGATTTTATTGAAAGCAAATTAGCATTACTCACGAGGGTAGATTCTAGGCACACGAGAAGCGATTCGGGTAACAATCTCATAATTAATTGTTCCGCAAGCCTTAGCCCACTCATCAATTGTGTACTCACCCTTGCTGCCATCACCAAAAACAATCACTTCATCCCCAGTTTTTGCTAAGGAATTAATGCCAAGATCAACTACAAATTGATCCATTGAAACTCTGCCAATTAATGGTGCACGCCTACCAGCTACAAAAACTCCAGCCAAATTACTTGCATTACGAGGTATGCCATCTGCATAACCCAAAGTAACTACACCTAGTTTGGTATCAGTTTTTGTGTTAGCAGTTGCACCATATCCAACACTGACGCCAGCCTTAACTGATTTAACTAATTGTAGTTTTGCATACAATCTCATGGCAGGGTGCAGAGTCAGTGATTTTGAATCACCTAAATTGTTAACATCTGGTGATAGGCCATAAAGTCCAATACCCCAGCGAATAATATTTTTGTGTGATGATTTGTTGGTAAGAGTAGCCGCAGAGTTTGCNATATGTAGATACTTAGGTGTAATTGNNGCCTTACTTAAATCTTCAACCCGNTCCATAAACAGATCTAATTGTTCTTCATTCATTTTCTCACCTGGCTCATCAGCTCTNGCAAAATGTGACCAGATACCAACAACTTCAATCTTATCTGCCACTTTTACTACCTCTGCAAGAAATTCCTTCCAATCACCTAACACGCCGCCACGACTCATTCCAGTATCAACTTCAATATGGACTCTTGGTTTTTTGTTCAAGGATTGTCCAGCAGATAATATTTCAGATAGCAACTCAATTGATGAGATTGATAGATCAATATCTAACTTGATCGCAGTTTTAAAATCCTCACCAGGTGGAGTTAGCCAAGCCAGAATTGGTTTGGTAATTCCACCATTACGAAGTGTGATCGCCTCCTCTAGCAATGCTGTGCCTAGCCAATCTGCACCAGCTGCTTGGGCGGCAGTTGCTACCGGAAGTAAGCCATGGCCATATGCATCTGCTTTAACTACCGCAAGAATCTCGGCATCTGATTTATTTTTAATAAACTTTAAATTTTCAGCAATCGCTGACAGATCTATTTCAGCTCGGGCACGACTCATAATAGTTAAGCCTACCTGTGTTTTATGAGGGCTGACGAGTTGAAGTAATCGAGCGATCAATCGCAATAGTTGCCACTAATAATGCTGAGCCGATAAATAATCCTCCTAGTAAATCTGAAAACCAGTGAGTATTTCGGTAGAGCGAGGCTAGACATACAGCAATATTTATGATGATAACAAAGTAAGTTAATCGTAATCCTTCAAAAGGTTGTTTATGGGAGTAACGAAAGATCAGATAAGCAAACATGCCCCAAGTTAATATTGCATTGGCAGCATGGCCGCTGGGATATGAAAGTCCACTATCGGTAAAAAACAAGTCAAAGCCAGTACTGGGTTTAGTTCTACCAAACAATAATTTAGAGGCTCCTACTGTTAAATTAAGTAGCAGTAATGCAAGAATTGAAAGATTAATTGGCCGCCATGATTTAAATCTTCTGCTAATAAGTATTGCAGTGACAATTAGTATTACTGATGTAACACTCCTAAGTCCTAAGTCATCAATTAATTGCACAAATAATGGAGTGTTCTCTGGTGTGACCTTTAAAAAATCTCGTTCTAGGATCTTCTCATCTAATCTTCTAATCCAAGTATTAGCTACTACCTGTTGGGTAATGAAGCCATAGCCACTAAGAAATAAGAGAGTTAACTTCAGTGCAGAGTTCATCTGCCTTCGTCTGTGTTCTGGCATTTACTTACTCAACTGTTACTGATTTGGCCAAATTTCTCGGCTGATCAACATCATTGCCACGAGCTACCGCCATTTCATATGCAATGACCTGTAGTGGAACTACAGCTAATACTGGTTGTAGTAGTGGATCAACTTGTGGAATACGGATTAAATGATCTGCGCCAGCAAATTCATCTTCACTAATTGCAATCACTACCGCACCTCTTGCTTTTACCTCTTGAATATTACTTGCCATCTTGCCTGCTAATACTGAATCTTTGGTTGGCATAATTGCTACCACTGGGGTGCCATTATCAATGAGTGCAATTGGTCCATGCTTTAATTCACCACCTGCAAAGCCTTCAGCATGCATATATGCCAACTCTTTTAATTTAAGAGCTCCTTCAAGCACAGTTGGATAGCCGGTGTGCCTTCCTAAAAATAAGATGGAGTCTGCTGATTTAAACTTTCTAGTTAACTCTCGAAGTGGTTCAACTGTTTCTAACACCTGCTCAACCTTTGCCGGTAGTTGAGTAAGCTCTTTAATAATCTCTTTACATTTTTTGCTACTTAAATGCTCTANCTGGCGACCAATTTCNAGNCCGATTAAATACATCGCAATCANCTGAGTTGCAAAAGCTTTAGTGGAAGCAACTGCAATCTCTGGGCCAGCGTGGGTATAAAGAACCGCATCTGATTCTCGGCCAATTGTTGAGCCATTAGTGTTGCAAACTGAGAATATAGTCGCGCCTTTTGATTTTGCGTATCGAAGTGCCATCAAAGTATCCATAGTCTCACCTGATTGTGAGATTGGAATTACTAAGGTTTTTTTATCCAAACTTGGCTCCCGATATCGATACTCAGATGCCAACTCAACATCTACTGGGATTTGTCCCCATTTTTCAATTGCATACTTACCAACTAAGCCCGCGTTATATGCGGTACCACAGGCGATAATTACAATTTTTTCAAACTTTTTAAACTTAATCTTTACGCCAAGTCCTTCTGTGCGACCAAGTAAAGTATCTGCAATCGCCTTTGGCTGTTCATATATCTCTTTCAGCATAAAGTGTGAGAACCCACCGCGCTCTGCAGCTTTTGCATCCCAAGAGATCTCAAACTGATTAGGTTTGACAACCTGACCTGACAAATTTGTTACTACAACTGAGGTTGGGGTTATCTCAACTACCTCATCTTGACCTAGCTCTAACGCAGTTTTCGTATGAGAAATAAAGGCGGCAACATCTGAGGCTAGAAAATTCTCACCCTTACCAACGCCAACTACTAATGGTGAATTTCTTCTTGCGCCAACAATATGAGATGGGTTATCTGAATGAATGGCAAGTAATGTAAAGGAGCCTTTTAGTTGCTGGCAGACCTGACGCATGGCAGCAGCCAAATCACCATTATTTTCTTTTCTGGCATCACTTAATAGATGCACCACAGATTCGGTATCGGTTTCAGACTTAAACTTGTGACCACGTTTTTCTAGCTGCGCTCTTAATTCAACATAATTTTCAATAATTCCATTATGTATCAGTGCTAACTTGCCCTCATTATCAAGATGTGGGTGAGCGTTAGTGTCAGTCGGCCCGCCGTGTGTTGCCCACCTGGTATGACCAATTCCACTTTTTGCATCTGGTGTTTTAGATAACGCATCCTCTAACTTTTTTAACTTACCAGCACGCTTTTCAATAAATAGCGGCTTACCAATTGCAATCGGTAGCGCAATACCAGCTGAGTCGTATCCCCGGTATTCAAGCTTTCTGAGCCCTTCAATAACTGGGGAGAGTGCGGAGTTGTTTCCGGTGTAGCCAACAATGCCGCACATTTATGAAACTCCTTTAACTACTTAAGCTCTAATCTTACTAGGGCAGCCAATGATTCTGCGATCTTTTGAGCCAAATCCAATTCATTTGCTTCAACCATTACTCGAATCAGTGATTCAGTTCCAGATGCTCTTACCAAGACTCTGCCGACACCTGATAATTGCTTCTCTGATTCTAGTATCCCTTCCTTAATTTTGACTGAGGATGCAAACTTTTCTTTCGCTACATCTTTAACATTAATTAGTACTTGTGGAAATTTTTGCATGGTATTTGCCAGCTCGATCAATGATTTCTTTGAATGCACCATCACCTGCATTACCTGTAACGCAGTTAGTAGCCCATCTCCGGTATTTGAGAATTGACGCATAATCACATGACCTGATTGTTCACCGCCTAGGGTGTAATCGTTTTCTAACATTTTTTCTAATACATATCGATCACCTACTGCAGTTTTTTCAAACTTAATTCCGGCAGATTCCATTGATTTGATAAAGCCTAAATTACTCATGACGGTACCAACTACCGCTTTTTTACTTAACTTACCTTGCGCTAAAAAGGAATGGGCAAGAATATTTAATATCTGATCGCCATCTACTACCTCGCCATTTTTTGCTACTAACAAGCATCTATCGGCATCACCATCATGGGCAACACCAAGATCTGCGCCAGTTCTTTTAACCTCATTGATTAAATTATCCAAGTGAGTAGAACCGCAATTTTCATTAATATTCCAACCAGTTGGAGTAGCAGAGATTGCAGTAACAGATGCCCCTGCTTTTTCATATGCAATTGGTGCCACGGTGGATGCTGCGCCATTGGCGCAATCAACAATCACTTTAATACCAGCTAATTTTTTATCCAGGGTGGAGAGCAAATACTTTAAGTAACGATTTTTTGCCTCTTCATCAAAGATAATCCTGCCAACATTTAANCCAGTTGGCCTATCCCAAGGNTCACCCANCCTTGCCTCGATTTGTGCCTCAACTTGATCAGCTAACTTATCCCCGCCCTTTGCAAAGAATTTAATTCCGTTATCTGGCATTGGGTTGTGAGAGGCGCTAATCATGACGCCAAGATCAGCATTACTTTCTTTTACTAAAAATGCGACCGCCGGTGTTGGTAATACNCCAACCCGATAAACATCNACACCTGCACTNGTTAATCCTGCAACAACTGCTGCCTCTAGAAAATCACCAGATGCACGAGAGTCTTGACCAACAATTGCTTTTGGCCGATGTCCTGCGAATGCACCAATCTCACCTAAAACATGAGCGGCTGCAATTGCTAAATCAACTGCTAACTCTGCGGTGAGATCAACATTGGCAACACCTCGCACACCGTCGGTGCCGAAGAGGGCCATGATTTACTTAATCAGCTAAGAAATTAACGCTTGCTGTATTGAGAACGCTTGCGAGCCTTTTTCAGACCATACTTCTTGCGCTCAATAACACGAGCATCCCGAGTTAAGAAGCCAGCTTTCTTAAGTGTTGGTCGGTTTGCATCAGTATCAATTGCATTCAGTGCACGGGCAACACCTAATCTAAGTGCGCCGGCTTGTCCTGAAGTTCCACCACCATTAATACGAGCAAAAACATCATAAGTTCCTTCGGCGCCAACGATCTTAAATGGTTCAGCTACAGATTGTTGGTGAACCTTATTTGGGAAATAAACCTCAAGTGGCTTGCCGTTAACAACCCAGCGACCAGATCCTGGTACTAAGCGAACTCTGGCAACTGCTTCTTTACGACGACCTACGCCACCACCAGGTGCAGTAATTGCTTTGCGATTTGTGGCAGCTGCTGGTGTGCTTGAACTGTATGAGCTTGGTGTTGCCTCATCAGTTGTGTTATCAATCTCGTCAGACATTATTCCCCTATTACTTCTTATTGATTTGAGAAACTTGGTTGAACTCAAATACCTTTGGATTTTGAGCAGCATGTGGGTGCTCACTGCCAGCATAAACCTTCAATTTAGTAGCAGCAGATCTGCCAATACTGTTCTTAGGTAACATGCCTTTAATAGCTTTTTCAACCGCACGGGTTGGAAACTTTTCAAACAAATCAGCGTAAACAGTTGAGGTTAATCCACCTGGATAGCCAGAGTGTTGGTGAGCAAATTTTTGCGAGTTCTTAGATCCGGTCAAAACTACTTTGTCAGCATTGATAACAATCACAAAATCTCCCATATCCATATGGGGTGCAAAAGTTGGTTTGTGTTTTCCGTACAAAAGATTTGCAGCGTGTGTGGCAAGACGTCCGAGCACTACATCTTGAGCATCAATGAGATACCAAGTACGGGTAATCTCACTTGCCTTTGGTGTAAAAGTGCGCACAAGCATCTGCCTTTCTTAAGATAAGGATTGTCCCAAGTGGGTCATTTCCAGAGGCGCAAGATTACCTGCTGATACCGCTTTGGGTCAAAACTTGAAAACTTCCCCGCTTAAAAACCAGCCCTACTCCTCATCTGTATCTTGTAGGGTGAAATATTGGTTGTAAGTGGCTAAATATTGCCCCGCTGGTGGATATTGGATTGAAAGTAGCGTCAAACCCTTCGCTGGAAAAACATAACTATCTGAAACTCTTACCTTTTCATCAAGTATTTTCCGAAGCCAACTGGGTTCAAATCTTCCTTCACCAACGCAAACTGCAGCACCAACTAAATTTCTCACCATGTTATATCCAAAAGAGTTAGCCTCAATAACTCCAATTACCACACCTTTTTCATCCCGGTGCCAATCAAATTTCATTAAATTTTTCACAGTGCTCATACCTTGGCGATGCTTACAAAAAGTGAAAAAATCATGCTCGCCTATTATTAATTGGCAAGCTTGATTCATTAGATCAATATCTAAAGATCTAAACCACTCTGCACTGTCATATCTATCAAGGGGTGCGGTAACTTGGCCACCATCAATTATTTTGTATTGATAACGTCTTGAGGTTGCACCAAATCTGGCATGAAAATACTCAGGAGCTTTCATCGCAGATAAGATTCTGATATCACTTTTTAATATCTGATTTAGCCGAAATGCCAGGTTTTCACTATCAATATCCGCTGGTAAATCAACATGAAGCACTTGATGTTTTGCATGCACCCCAGCATCGGTGCGACCAGCCACAATTGTGGCGGCCTTACTTCTGGTGATTGTTGAGAGCGCGGTTTCAACCTCTTCTTGAACTGTTCGAAGCCCCGGCTGCTTTGCCCAACCGGACAGATCACTTCCGTCATAGGTTAAATCGATCCGTAAACGAGAAAACCCACTCTCAACTTCAAGAGTGGGTTTAGTCATAATTTTAAATTAGTTGCGCAATTACTCAGCTTTCGCTGCAGCTTTTTTAGCAACTTTTTTAGTTGGCGCCCCTGCCTCAACCATTTCAATCACTGCCATTGGTGCGTTATCACCTTTGCGTGGACCGATTTTGGTAATGCGGGTATAGCCACCATCACGGGATTCAAATCTTTTTGCAATATCTGTAAACAAAGTATGTACTACAGATTTGCTAGAGATTCTTGCCATTACTCGACGACGTGCAGGCAGATCACCTTTTTTAGCATGAGTAATTAATCGCTCAGCTAATGGACGAAGACGCTTTGCTTTTGCCTCTGTTGTGGTCAACTTTCCTTTTTCAAAAAGTTGCGCAGCTAGAGTGCCCAGCAATAATTTCTCATGTGCTGGTCCACTACCTAGGCGTGGGCCTTTACTTGGTTTTGGCATTATCTTCTCCTAGACCTCATCCGCGTCGACAAGTTCATCCTCAACAGAGCTGCCATAGTTGGCATGCTTTGTTGGATCAAATCCTGCTGGGCTATCTTTAAGTTGCATTCCCATAGATTGTAATTTCGCCTTAACCTCATCAATTGATTTGGAACCGAAGTTACGAATATCCATAAGATCTGCCTCAGAGCGAGCAAGTAACTCACCAACTGTGTGAATACCTTCGCGCTTTAAGCAGTTATAAGAACGCACTGTTAGATCAAGATCCTCGATTGGTAGTGCCATATCAGCAGCGAGTGCTGCATCTTGAATGGAAGGTCCCATCTCAATACCTTCAGCATTTGCATTAAGTTCACGTGCTAAGCCAAACAGCTCAACCAATGTCTTTCCGGCAGATGCCATTGCATCAGCTGGCTTCATTGATCGCTTGGTCTCAACATCTACAACTAATCGATCGAAGTCGGTACGTTGTTCAACGCGAGTTGCCTCAACATTGTAGGTAACACGCAATACAGGTGAATAAATAGAGTCAACCGGAATTCGGCCGATCTCCCCTCCTGCTTGCTTATTTTGAACCGCAGTTATGTAACCACGACCGCGCTCAACAGTTAACTCAATCTCAAACTTTGCCTTTGAGTTTAAAGTGGCAATGTGAAGCTCTGGGTTGTGTACTGCAACTCCGGCTGGTGCTGCCACATCTGCGCCAGTAACAATTCCCTCACCATTTTTACGTATGTAAAGAAGTGATGGCTCATCATTATCTGAGGATAAAACTAGGTTTTTGATGTTTAAGACGATCTCAGTGAGATCCTCTTTCACACCTTCTAATGCTGTGAACTCGTGCAGTGCATTATTAACTCTAATCCCAGTAACAGCTGCTCCTGGAATTGAAGATAGCAATGTACGACGAATTGAATTACCAAGGGTGTAGCCAAAACCTGGCTCCAGCGGTTCAATAATGAACCGTGAACGGTAATCGCTTACTACTTCCTCAGTGAGGATTGGGCGTTGTGCAATTAGCACTTTGTTCCTCCGTAAGTTCTGGAAGACCCTCTATTTGATCTTCCGGTTGGACTGCTATTTAGTTTTTACTGCGGTAAATCTTTACTGCTTAAACAACTTGATTACTTGGAGTAAAGCTCAACGATTAGTTGCTCTTGTACCTGAGTATCAATAATTGGGCGGGTTGGAACTGCGTGCACCAGGATTCTCATCTTGGAGCCCACAACCTCCATCCATGCTGGAACTGTTTTCTCACCAAGCTCGGCGCTGGCAACAATAAATGGTGTTGTATCAAGTGAAGCTGGTACAACATCAATTATGTCCATTGGCGTTACTTGGAAGGATGGGATATTTACGCTTTTGCCATTAACTATGAAGTGACCATGGCGCACTAATTGGCGTGCCATGTCACGGCTCTTAGCAAAGCCTGCGCGGAAGACAACATTGTCTAATCTGGTTTCAAGTAGTACTAAAAGATTCTCACCAGTCTTTCCTTGCAGACGGTTTGCCTCTTCGTAGTAACCACGGAACTGTCTTTCCAGAATTCCATAAATGCGTGCGCATTTTTGCTTCTCACGCATCTGTAGTAAGTACTCAGAATCTTTTGAACGAGCACGGCCATGTTGTCCTGGTGGATATGGACGTGACTCAATTGGACATTTTGGTCCATCGCACTTAGAGCCCTTAAGGAAGAGCTTTACTTTTTCGCGACGGCATCTTTTGCAATCAGCACCGGTATAGCGAGCCATAGTTTTCTC
>JGI25923J51411_1000030_pt1 | contig 15943 bp, 11 predicted proteins | sample LauGreFaBDMM15SN_2_FD_51411 | JGI IMG/M metagenome (IMG submission 51411) | reverse complement strand
TGGCTATCTCTTTCTCCCGACCCGACCCATCATCGCCTGCGGCGGTGGGTTCGGCTGCGTTTCCCACCGGTCGCCGTGGGTTCGATCAGGCTGAAGTACGTGATTTTCTGAAAATGGTGGCTGCCGAGATGGCTCGCCTACAAGAGCGTGAGCGCTTCCTTGAAAGTGAAATGCGTGCCATGCAAACCCGGGGTTTGTCGGCTCCTGGACGGCTCGATGAAGAGACTGTCACCACATTGCTCGGCGAAGAAGCAGCACGTGTGCTGACAGCTGCTCGTGATGCGAGTACGCAAATTCGTGACCGTGCTGAAGAGTCCGCAACTCGCCTTGTCAAGGACGCCGCAGAAGATGCAGTCCGTATTCGTGAATCTGCAGTCTTAGAAGCAGCTCGCATTCGTCAAGACTCAGGAGCAGACGCCGAATCTGAAATTGAGATGGCAAAGCAACAAGGCCGTGACATGGTTAATGAGGCACGCGAGTATCGCGAAAAAGTCTTGTCAGAATTGTCCCGTCGTCGTGATGCTGCTCGCTCGCAAATTGAACAACTTCTTCATGGCCGTGACCGTCTTATGAATGCGTTCGAACGTGCGCGCATTGCCAGCGAAGATGTCATCGGCGGACTCACCGAAGCTCATGATGAGCCTGAATTCATTGTGGATTTGTCGCCGACTACTGGTCCTGTGCCAATCATTAATTCTGAACATCCTTCCGTAAAAGTGTTTGATCGTGAAGAAGTAATCGTCGAAGAAGAACCAGCAGAGGTTGCAACTAATGTTGTTATTTTTGATCATGAAACTGAAGTAGAAGTCATAGAAGAAGAAGTCAGCGTTGAAGTAGTTGATGAAATACAGATTGTTGATGTTCTTCACCCAGTGCACACGCCAACTGATGTCGCTTCATCAGTGGAAGAAGTTGTTTCAGTAGAACCAACGGAAACAACGCAGACCAACGTGGTGTCGCTGTTCGGTCGCGGACGACGCTCTGTCGATATGCCTGAAATTGAAATTGAACCTGAAATCGCAGAAGTAGTGACTGAGAAGTTGCAAGAAGTTGTTGTTGCTCCGACTCCGAAGAAAGTTGCTGCTGTCGACGATATTTTTGCAAAACTGCGCGCGGGTAGCACAGCCGATGTCGCTGCAAAAGCAACAACTGCGTCTGACATTGTGAAAGACGAAAAGCCGGCTGTGACAGCTTCTGCACCAAAAGCTGAGAAAAAGACGAAGACCAAGCCCACTGCTCCTGTTGTAGACCCAGCACGATTCGAAGAGCGCAATGAAGAACTGTCACCGGTAGTGGTAGCCATGGCTCGAAAGTTAAAGCGGGTCCTTGCTGACGAACAAAACACCGTTCTTGGTCATGTTCGTGCAAAGCGCAGTTCGTTGGATATCGACGCAGTGCTCGGAACTGAAGCCGAACATAGTGCTCGGTATGCCGTAGCGATCGTAGAAGACACCATGGCGGCTGCAAGTGCTGGCGCGAAGTCTGTGAAAGCTGCTGGTGGTTCAAGCCGTCGTGTCACACAAAAGGCTGTTGCCGCTCATGCTGTCTCTGCTCTTACCGCAGGTTTAGTTGCAGGGTTTCGTGAAGATGCCCGTATTGCAATTGGAGAAGCCGAAGGAGATCGCGATGTCTTACTTGGGCTTATCCGTGACGTGTATCGCTCTTGGAAAACGGAAACAATCGATTCCCATGTCGACGACATTGCGTGTTCGTCGTATAGCCACGGCGCGTACCTCGCCCTCGAGCCAGGTAGCCGCATCACGTGGGTGGCTGAGCCAGATACCAATTGCTGCAGTGAATGTGAGGACAACTCGCTCGGTGGCTCAGTTGTTCGTGGTGATGATTTCCCCACAGGTCACAGTCATCCACCCGCTCATGCGGGTTGCCGATGCCTTGTTTGCCCCATTCAGGACTAGCGTCCTGATGCGTGCGTAACTCTTCAGACCTTCCTGGCGGCCCTACTGGCCCTGTATTTCGACTTCCTAATTTTGGCAAGCCCTCTCGTGGTCGAATTGTGGTTTCGGTTGTAGTTGGACTCGTCTTGCTGCTTTTGTTTAGTGCAAAGGCAATGTCATCGTTCTACGTGAACGTGTTGTGGTTTAACAGCGTCGGACGTAGCGATGTGTACTGGGCAGTTTTGCTCAGCAAAGTTCAACTTGTTGGCGTGTTTACGGTGGGTTGTTTTCTGTTCTTGTGGGTCAACCTTCTTATTGCAGATCGTCTCGCACCATTGACATTGCCAAACACGCCAGAAGACCAGACCGTAATTCGTATTCGTGAATTGACTGCAAAAAGTCGTGGCAAATTGCGCATCGCATTAGCTGCACTGATTGGCCTCATGCTCGGATTACCTGCGTCGAGCCAGTGGCAAGAGTGGACCATGTTCCGCAATCGTCAAGCTTTTGCAGTGGGGGACCCGTTGTTCAAAGCAAATGTTGGTTTCTATGTCTTCCGTTTACCGTTCGCACAATTTGTAGTGTCGTGGGCTTTTGGCGCACTTGTTCTGGTCACAATTATCACCACCGCATTCCACTTCATCAACGGAAGTATTCGTCCTCAAGATCGCGTGCAGCGCGTGACTTCGCAAGCCAAGGTTCATTTGTCGGTGCTTCTTGCCGTGGGAACACTCTTGCGAGCCGCAGATTATTGGTTGTCGAAATACCAGCTGACATCATCGACTCGCGGTGTTGTGCGTGGTGCGTTGTACACCGATGTGAACGCCCAATTACCGGCACTGAACTTGATGGTGCTGGTATCACTTGCCGTAACAGCATTGTTGCTATGGAACATTCGCCAGAAGGGTTGGCGCTTGCCAGCTCTTGCAATCGGTCTATGGATCGTTGTTGCACTGGCTGTTGGTACGGTCTACCCAGCAATTATTCAACGATTCGTTGTTCAGCCAAACGTAAGTACACGAGAGTTGCCATTCATTCAGCGCAACATCGTTGCCACAAAGGCAGCTATGGGAATCTCAGATGTGGCGCGTCAGGACACAACATTCAGCTCGATTAGTACTGCTGACGTCACAAATAACGATGCAGCGCTACGCGATGTTCGCCAACTTGACCCGACTCAAATGCTTGATCGTTTCGCTCTTGACCAAGGTTTGACTTCGTTTTACACCGTCAATGATCTTGATGTTGATCGTTACTCGGTTGATGGTCGGGTGCAGCAAGTGTTGGTAGCTGCACGCGAACTAAACCCTGCAGGAATCCCGAACCGTACATGGGTCTCGCGTCACCTCATATACACACATGGTTGTGGTGTTATCGCAGCCCCCGCCAGCCTGGCCACCGAGGACGGACGTCCTTCGTATATTGACTTAAAGGTCACGAAGCCTCAGATTTACTTTGGCGATCGTCTGGGCGAATATGCAGTGGTAAAGACTTCCCAAAAAGAACAAGCGTGTCCTGGCGGAAATCAAACTTCCTTTGTTGGCGATGGCGGAATCAAGTTCAACAGTCTTGTTCGACGCGTTGCCCTTGCAGTGAACTTTGGGGAGTTCAACCTTTTCGGTTCAAGCCTTATTACAAAAGATTCTCAAATCTTGTTGCAGCGAGACGTGCGTTCACGCGTAGCAAAGATTGCACCATTTCTCCACCTTGATGCTGACCCATATGCAGTTGTCGTAAATGGTCAAGTGAAATGGGTAGTTGATGCGTTCACCACGACAAATCGTTACCCATATGCAGAGTCTGCAAATGTTTCCCAACTCACTGCGGGCAGTGGACTGAACCATTCATTTAACTACGTACGTAACAGCGTGAAAGCGGTTGTCGATGCGTATACAGGCAACGTGACTCTGTACCTAATGGATACAAAAGACCCGATTGCTCTCATGTGGAACGCTGCGTTCCCGGATTTGTTTGCAAAGAAGTCAACTGTTCCCGCTGAATTGTCAGCGCACTTCCGATACCCAGAAGATTTATTCCGCGTGCAGACAAATATGTTTGGCCGTTACCAATTTGATGATGCAACATTGTTCTTCAACCGTGATGCAGCCTGGAGCATTGCGCAGGCTCCTGCTAATGCACCAGAAACGGGTGGCACTAGCGGACTTGCTGGAACATCTGCAACTGGAGTTGATCCGATTGATTCTATTAATGCCACTGATTCATCTGTTCAACGTTTCAGTCCATACTTTTCTATCTTCCACGAACCAAATGCGAAGACAGACATTGGTCAGTTCTCAATGGTCCGCCCGTTTGTCCCATTCTCAGCCGATGACAGTCGTAAAGAATTGCGTTCACTGATGGTGGTGTCAAGCGAGCCAAAGACGTACGGAAAAATTACGGTGTACGACATCAAGGCGCCACTTCCTGCTGGGCCTGCCACGGTGTCTGCTCAATTTGAAAGCGAACCAGCTATTTCGCAAACAATTACACCGCTCGACCAGCGTGGTTCGCGCGTTACATATGGTGACTTGCAACTTGTTCCTGTAGGCAAAGGTCTTGTTTATATCCGTCCGATGTTCGTACAGCCCGACGGCAATGACAAACAGGTCTTCGTTCGAAAGATTCTTGCTGGGTATGGCGAGAGGTCAGTCATTGGTGACAGCTTGACTAGTGTGATTTCTCAGCTGTTCCCCGGATTCAATGTGAATCTCGGTGATCGAGTTGGTGGTTCATCAAGTTCACCAACGACCACAATTGCAGGAAGTCCAGTCACGGTTGCTCCAACAACTGGTACTACGCCAGCAGAGTTGTTGCGACAAGCAGAAGCATTGTTTGCACAAGCCGATGCTGCATTGGCGAAATCTCCACCAGATTTTGCTACATACCAAACCAAGTTGTCTCAGGCACGTGGGTTGGTTCAGCAAGCTTTAGCCGCAGTCAAGGGCTAGTTCAGGCGCGTTGGCGCTGTAACAATTTGTTCGCAAGTGCCGCAAGGTCTTGTCGGAACGTAATTTCATAACGAGCTTGTTCATTTGCAAGACGTACTTGTGTTGTCTTTAGCGCATCCATCATTTCGGCGACTCCAGAGTCTTCTGCACGCTTTGAGAGCTCTTCTATTTCCGTACCAAGTTCNTGTAATTGACGTGATAACTCTGAGCCCATGCCCGATACACGCGCTTCAATTCCCGCAAGTCGATCCACTGTGGAACGTGCAACTTCCCGTTCAGCTTCTAATGCAGCCATCGAATCGCTCATTTCAGACCGCAATGAAGCGATTTCTGCTTGCAGTGCCTCTACGGCCAGTTGGGTCTTTTTGTTTCGGGCAAGCATGGTGATTGCACTAATCCTAAGCATTTCGGGTGAAGTTGTGAGTGAGGCACTCGCCTTGTACCGTAATGCTTCAACTACATCGCGGGGTGGAGCAGCCCGGTAGCTCGTTGGGCTCATAACCCAAAGGTCGCAAGTTCAAATCTTGCCCCCGCCACTAATAAAAAAAGTCTGAAATCCCAGCCTCTCCACAGAGGTTGGGATTTTGGTTATCTAGGGACTTGTGACATGTGGCAGCCCCGTCCGCTTCGGTGCCACATTCGCGTGCCTGTTCTAATAGAAGTTCCATGTTGACCACAGTGCAGAGCAAATACCGATGACTATTCGCGGAGCGGCCTTCGTAGCCGGCATTTACGAACACCCCCGTCGCGACATTCCAGACCGCACACTTTTTGAGATTCACACAGAAGTTGCACTTGGCGCTTTGGCTGATGCTGGCTTAGCGATGAGCGATGTTGATGCCGTGTTCTGTGATGGAACAGCTGGTTTCGGGCCAATGTCGTTGGTGGAACATTTTGGTTTGCACCCGAGCTACTTTGACAATACTGAAACAGGAGGCTCGTCGTATCTTGCACATGTTGGGCATGCTGCTGCGGCTATCGCAGCGGGTAAGTGCTCAGTTGCATTGATTACGTTGGCTGGAAAACCCCGCACAGGTCGCCACGAGGTGTCATTTGCGTCAGGACCAGANGCAGGGTTTGAATCGGGTTGGGGAATTGCTGGCGCTCCGCACACATACGCGCTTGCTGCGCAACGCCATATGTATGAATTTGGCACTACATCTGCTCAGTTGGCCGAAATCAAGGTCGCTGCAAGCATTCACGCCCAGTACAACCCGAATGCCTATTTGCCATACGCCGTCACCGTTGAAGATGTGTTGAATTCGCCATTAGTAGCCGACCCGCTACATCGTCTGGACTGTTGCGTTGTTACCGATGGCGGCGGAGCTTTGATTGTGGTGTCTCCTGAAGTTGCGCGTTCGCTTAATCGCACGTCGGCAAAAATTCTTGGTCACGGTGAAGCAATTAAGCACACAAATAACGGCGGTATTGATCTCACATATACCGGCGCCGTGTGGTCTGGACCACGTGCGTTCGCCGAAGCAGGAGTCAGTGTTGCAGACATTAAGTACGCATCGATCTATGACAGTTTCACAATCACTGTTTTGCAAACAATCGAAGATCTTGGGTTCTGTGAAAAAGGACAAGGTGGAAAATTTGTAATGGATGGCGGACTCGTTGCGCCGTTCGGAAAATTGCCGTTCAATACTGACGGCGGTGGATTGTGCAATAACCACCCATCAAACCGTGGCGGAATCACCAAGGTGATAGAAGCTGTGCGCCAGATGCGTGGGGAGGCACACCCTGCAGTACAAGTGCCGAACTGCCAGTTATCGCTTGCTCACGGAACAGGCGGAAGTCTTGGTTCGAAACATGGCTCAGTCACACTTATTCTTGGACAAGAGGACGCATGACCATGTTGCCGGCACCCGCACCCGTTATTAACTCGACCACTGCTGAATTTTGGAAAGCCACCACAGAGGGGCGATTCATTTTGCAGCGCTGTGATGCGTGCGACATTATTCTGTGGTTCCCGCGTCGCAACTGCCCGAAGTGTTGGACAGAAAATGTGTCCACATTTGACGCTCAGCAAACAGGCATCATTTACAGTTTCACCGTTGTACGCAAGGGGACCGGAGCATTCAAGGATGCCGGCCCATTTGTTATTGCCTATGTGGAACTTGCTGATGGCCCACGCATTATGACCAACATTGTTGATTGCGACGTTGATGCATTACACATAGGGATGCCCGTAGAGATGGTGTTTCACGACACTGGTGAAGGAAGTGCTCTGTANCGCTTCCGACCTGCTTCTCGCTAGCGGCTCGCCTCTAACTCGTACATTGGGGTGCCATTCAGTGGCACCCATAAACCAGCACCAACCTGGCGAAAATGTTGGGTGAGGTGTTTGCGGTACCACTGTGCAGAACGGTGATGAACCTGCAGATCTGTTCCGGATTCATCAATGATGTTTTCGTAGTCCCACTTAGTAGGAAGTTCGAGATACATCAGGTGCCGTGTTGCAGCCGCGAGGTTATCGAAGGCTTGAATAACTGATTGATTGTCGAGGTATTGCAACACGCTATGACACACCACGAGGTCAGATTTTCCACGAGGGCGCCATGTAGCTATGTCGCGCNGCTCATGATTCCATGTTGTGCATGCATGTTCACTGACATCAATTGATCGCACGGTAACTTCAGGAAATGAAGTGTGATACCAGTCGCGCCACATTCCCATACCAGCTCCTACATCAAGAACTGAAGTGATGTTGATTTCCCACCATGCAGCAAGATGGTGAACTGCAGTCGCGAGGTGAGCGACCTTCTCGGCGTCGTGTGCTCCGTTGTCGCCGTAAAATCGTTTGTAATACGCAGTATCGAATTTCAACATGTGGTTACGTTAGAGCGAAGTTCCCGATGAGACCCAAACATCGACACTGACATGAGTTGTCGCTGATGCATCTGCAGCGGTCTGCCATACGAGAGGAGTCATTGAAAACAAGTCATTGGCGGTGCTGGGCGAAAGGTCGAGATCAAATTGGATGCGCTTTGCATGTTGTGCCTGTGCTGGCGGTTCGCTGCGTCGTTCTTCGCGTTCATCAATAGAGAGGTCGCGTTTCGGTCGCATCTGTTGTAGATGATGCGGGCCTGGTGTGATGGTGACCCATGTGCCACCAGGTTTCAACACACGTGCGTATTCTTCGAACGAATGTGGTGCGAATACCGAGAACACAGCTGCACAGGAATGATCAACAATGGGAAGGCGAAAAGCTGATGCAACAGCAAAGTTGGCATCGGGCAACAGTTTGCTCGCCATTTGCACTGCTTTCTTCGAAATATCGATGCCGTATTTTTTGGTCGCGTTTATATGAGTGAGGTAGTAGCCCTCGCCACATCCCACATCAAGAACAGGGCCGGTTATGTCTCCCAGTGCCTCAGCAAGTGCAGNTGCAATCGGTGCATAGGAACCTGTTGCAAAGAAACTTCGACGAGAACGCAATGACTCTGAAGTGTCGCCAGAAGTTGAATTCGGAGCGAGGCGGCCTCCGACTACGAGATTGACATATCCTTCTCGAGATCGATCAAAGAGGTGATTGTTCTCGCATCGTGCTTCGTACTGACTGAGGTGTAGTGGCATTGTGCAATGTGGGCACGCGAAGACTGTGAGAATGCCAGTGTCTGTGCCCATTTAGGAAGTCTGGCAGTGGTTTTCGCATAAATGCGCAAGAAATCACCGATCCAGCGGCTCCGTGGTTCAGAAATGCGGTGCTCTCACTAGCCTGTAGTACGGACTCAACCCGAAAGATCGTCTCAATGACCGGAAACTCAGTATTTCGTCACCAGCATGCCGGCGTGTTGAGTGTTGCATCAGTCGAAGCGCCCAATGTCGTTACGTCTGCGTGGATTGATGAGCAATTGGCAGAGGTATACAAACGCAATGGCCTAAGGGCTGGGTTGCTTGCTGGGCTTGCTGGCGTCGAAGAGCGTCGTTGGTGGGATAAGGACGTGTCGTTCTCTGATGCAGCAGCAATGGCAGGGAAGCTCGCAATTGAAAAAGCAGGAATTGACCCGTCACAAATCGGGGTCTTGATTTCCACGTCGGTATGCAAAGAGCATCTTGAGCCATCTGTGGCATGCCTTGTTCATGATCGTTTGAAGTTGTCCTCGTCGTGTCTGAACTTTGACATCGGAAATGCATGCCTCGGATTTGTCAATGCGATGCATCTTGCAGCCACCATGATTGATTCTGGCTCTGTTGAGTATGTGCTCATTGTGGACGGAGAAGGAAGTCGCCAACCTCAGGAAGCAACTATCGCCCGACTTCGCAAACCAGATTCCACGGCTCTCGATGTGTTCGCAGAATTTGCCTCGCTCACGCTTGGTTCAGGGGCAGCGGCAATGGTGATGGCAAGCACAACGCGTCATCCGGAATCACACCGATTGATTGGTGGCATGGCACGAGCTGCAACGGAACACAATTCATTATGTGTGGGAGATCTTGATCGCATGACGACAGATACTCATGGATTGCTAGTTGCTGGTCTTGACTTGGCAGAAGAAGCATGGACTGAAGCACTCATTGACTTCAATTGGGCGCCAGCTGATGTTGATTGGTACATCTTGCATCAGGTAAGCAAAGTGCACACCACGATGTTGTGCGATCGCCTTGCCATTGATTCGTCGAAGGCNCCAATCACTTTTCCTCTTTTNGGAAACATTGGCCCTGCAGCTATTCCAATCACCTTGGCAAGCGTGCAAGATCAGATTAAACCGGGACAGCGGGTGTTGTGTCTCGGGATTGGTTCTGGTCTCAACACAAGTGCGCTCGAGCTTCTTTGGTAAATGTGCAGCGTCCGCTCGTTGCTGACTTTGCGACGTTCGGACTTGACCCATCTTGGTCGCGCACAATTGACGTGCCGAGTCATGATGGCGCAACACATCGCTGGCACTTTCTTGATAGGCCAGGGACCCAAAAAGACGCACCCGTGGTGCTATGTCTTCACGGAAACCCCACGTGGTCATTTCTGTGGTCACGTTTGTTCAATGAATTGAATTCAATTTTTCGCGTTATTGCACTAGACCATTTGTCAATGGGTTTGTCAGAACGAGTGCCTACCCGTACGTATCGCGATCGTGTTGCAGATATCAACGACGTAGTCACTGCTCTGAATATCGCAGCACCAGTATGGATAGTCGCCCAGGACTGGGGAGGTGCAATTGGAATGGGTTACGCAGTCGCACACCCTGAACGAGTTGCCGGAATGGTGCTCTCGAATACAGGGATTGCAATTCCACACCACCGCCGTGCACCATTACTCATTCGTCTTGCTGCTGCTACTGGTATTCACCGACTCGTCACAAAAGATTCGTCATTGTTTGTACGCGGGACACCATTCCTACCAGGGCGTGGAATTTCTCATGTGCAGAGAGCAGCGTTGGTCTTCCCGTATCAAAGTCGAAATCGTCGCAATGGTGTTGCAGATTTTGTAGCCGACGCGCCGCTAACTGCCCGACACTCTTCAGCACAGGACATTGCCGACGTTGCTGAAAAGGTGTCAACGCTAACCATTCCGGTTCGTTTGGTGTGGGGCTCTCGTGACCCTGTATTTGATGACGACTTTGCACATGACCTGATGAACCGGTTTCAGAACGTGGCGTTGCACCGCATTGCAGACTCTGGGCATCTCACAGTGCTTGAGACATCAATTGCTCCACTTGTGGAAGCAGCAATAGAAGAAGCCACAGAAAGTAAGCCACTTCAGCAGTTAGCGCCCAGTGAAGGTGATGATGCNACNNTGTGGTCCCAGATTGATCATTGGGTTAATGCCGACGACATTGNAATTACTGATGCAGCAGCAAATGTCTCGATAACGCGACCAGAGTTTGCAGCGNGCGTTGCTACGTANNCAGAGGCATTGCATCATCGNGGGGTGCGCACAGGTGATCGCATCGCTGTGTTGGTATCTCCCAGCATTGATTTGATTGCAGTGGTGTATGCGTGTTGGCGAATTGGCGCCGTCGCAGTTATCGCAGATAGAGGTCTTGGTCTTCGAGGGCTTGCATCCGCTATTCGTGCGTCGCGGGTGAAACACGTCATTGGGCCGGTGAAAGCAATAGTTGTGGCGAGATTGTTGCGATGGGCACCTCGCGCTTCAATGATTCGCCTTTCTACACTTGCCAGTTCTCCTGTTGTCTCGAAACTTGAATTCGTGAGCGCTCCTGAACCAAGTGCTGATGATCTTGCGGCAGTGTTATTTACGTCCGGGGCAACGGGCCCTGCCAAGGGTGTGCGTTACACACATCGCCAGTTGTATGCACAACGTGATGCTCTGCAAAAGACATACAACATTATTCCGACAGACACGTTTGTCGCTGCTTTTGCTCCCTTTGCCTTGTATGGACCAGCGCTAGGCATTGCGACCGGATTAGCCGATATGGATGTGACATCGCCCNGCACACTGACTGCGGCGGCGCTTGATGATGCCTGCCGTCGAGTGGGTGCGACAATGGTGTTTGCATCACCGGCAGCTTTGGCGAACGTTGTCAAGACTGCAACGACAGACTTGCCGCACCTTCGCACAGTTCGTCTTGTGATGTCTGCTGGTGCGCCCGTACCAATCAAGACGTTGCAGGAAGTCTCGCTTTTGTGCCCCAGTGCTGAACTGCACACGCCATATGGCATGACAGAAATGTTGCCCGTTGCTGATGTGTCGTTGAGAGATTTGATGCGTATCGGAACAGGGCAGGGAGTCTGTGTTGGCAAGCCAGTGAGTGGCTGTGAAGTTCGTATCGACAATGAAACATCAGAACTTTTGGTGTCGGCACCCTGGATGTCGGCAGGGTATGACTCGTTGTGGCTCACGCAACATAATGCACGCCCAATACTGGGTGTCGGTAGTCAATCTGCCACGTGGCACCGCACTGGTGACGTGGGCCATATCGACAGTGAAGGCAATGTATGGATCGAAGGACGTTTGGTGCATGTGATTCANACATCACATGGGCCCATTGCGCCTGTTCCCNTGGAGATAGCAGTTGAGGCATTNCCGAACGTTGTTCGTGTCGCTGCAGTGGGGATTGGACCAGTTGACGTGCAACAACTTGTCATTGTCGTGGAGACCACGAACAGCAACGACGGCCCAGCTGAAGCAGAACTAACCGACGCAGTGCGTACTGCACTGGCTCCGTTAACAATTTCCTCAGTGTGGGCAACTAAGAAACTTCCTGTTGATATTCGCCACAATTCAAAGATTGACCGCACCGCAGTATCAAAAAAGATGGCGCAAATTTTGTCGGGTGCCAGGAAGTGAAAGTCTTAGTAACGGGTACTGGCAGTTTGCTGCTCGGTGGTATCGCCAGTGAACTTGTACGGCGTGGTGATGAAGTGGTGTGTTTGCAACGCCGGCCCGCAGCATTCTTGGGGCACCAAAATGCGCGTGAAGTCCTTGCCGATATTTGTGATGCGAAAGCAGTTGCCTTGGCTACACAGGGGTGTGATGCCGTCATTCACGGAGCAGCACGCGTTGGAGTTGTTGGTTCGCAGAAAGATTTCTACGACACCAATGTGCGTGGAACTGAAAATATAATTCGGGCTGCTGAACAGCACAACCTTTCGCGGTTGGTGTTTGTATCAACTCCGTCAGTTGCCCACACTGGTGATTCACTGATTGGCGCGCCAACTGGTGAAGCCGAAATTGGTCGCTCACGTTCGCACTACGCGGAATCAAAAGCAATTGCTGAACGCACAGTCTTAAATGCACGGAGCAATCAGCTTGCGGTCATCGCCATTCGTCCACATTTGGTCTGGGGCCCTGGGGATACACAATTAGTTGGTCGAATTGTGGACCGTGCAGCAAGTGGACGTCTTGCGGTTATTGGCACCGGAAATGCATTGGTTGATTCCACCTATATCGACAATGCGATCAGTGGGCACATTGCGGCGCTTGATGCCCTGCACATAGGTTCAGCGTGTGACGGCAAGGCGTACGTCATCTCAAACGGCGAACCGCGAACTGTGAACGAACTGATGCGCTCAATGTGCGAATCAGCTGGTGTTCCATTTGAACCGCGACATCTTTCGTTGGCGCTTGGAGTTCGGCTTGGGTCACTGATTGAGAGACTATGGCCGCTCATGCGATCATCTGAACCACCACTAACGCGCTTTATTGCAGAACAATTAGGCACAGCGCACTGGTTTGACCAGCGTGCAGTTCAGCANGATTTGGGCTGGACGCCACACGTTTCTCTCGATGAAGGTTTTCAGCGATTAACGCAATGGTTTGCGTCGCGGTAGTTCAATTATTGTTATAACGAGTACACGCGAGTTGCAGTACCTCGGAACAACGCATCTTTTTCTGCTTCAGTAAATGATGCGGTCATTTTCTTAAAAGCATTCCATACGACTGTGTATGACAATGAGAATCGGTCGACGGGGAAGTTGGATTCGAACATGCAACGTTCTGGTCCAAAACATTCAATGGTGTGATCGAAGTACTTCTTTTGTACCGCGATGAATTCGTCAGACGTTGGCGGTTTTTCTGCCGTATGCCAGCCGAATCCATTGTCAGGCATCGCCAACCCTCCTAATTTTGCAACGACGTTGGAGCACTGTGCGATTGCAGCGATGTCTTTTTTCCATTGAGTAAAGATCTCGTCCCGTTGTGATTCGTATGGCCCAACACCTAAGGGCGTTCCAAAATGGTCAAGCACCATTGTTGTACTGGGAACCGCACGGGCCAGTTCTAGGAATTCTGAGTTCTGATAGTGGTAATGCCACGAGTCGTATGTCAGGCCCCGTGCGCCGAGGGTTGCAACACCGCGTCGAAAGTTTGCGTCCTTGTATAAGTCCTTCGTTGCTCGGCCGGGGATCGCTAGTACTTCAGGGTGGTCGGCTCGGGCTAGTGCATCACGTATACCGCGCAGCAGGCCATGACCAGCTTGCGTATGCGCATCAAGAATGTCGTTGAGATCATCGCGACTCAGGTCGGCGTGAGCAACAATGCCAGAGATGAGGTGGGTTGGGTCACGCAGTGATTCTCCGGCAACGAACTCTGTTTCGCCCACTGGAGCAAGATGAGCAGGTCCGTTGTCGCGATAACTGGCGCCGCATTCAATGAAGACTGTTTTTTCTATGAGATGGCCTGCAGTGGTATCGCCGTGCAATTGATCGAGTCCGTAGGGCAATGAACCACCGATGGGCCATAGATGGTGGTGGGGGTCAACGATGCGGCGAGAGGGGTCAATGGCCTCTTCGTGGACTTGGCTAAACCATTCTGGGGTTCCAGGCACGTAACTATTCATCTCAATGTTCTAATACCTGCCCATTGTCATTGGCGTACTGGCAGGAAAATTATGCAAGTGACACGATAAGGGGGCACAAACAGGGCAAAATAGATGCTGATGTTGACAGCCCGCCGCCTCACTACTTACACAGCAACAGTGTGCATGGTTCTTGCGATTCTGATTCAGCAAGTCGTGTCTCGCGGGTCTCTTTCAAATTTTGACAAAACGGCTCGGCTGACTTCTCGAGACATCGATGCATCAATAGATTTCTTTTCTGTCACGGTCATGTTTGGTCTGCGAGGAATTATTCTCACGATTTGTCTTCCTATTCTTGGATGGGTCTCTTGGAAGCGACGTTCGTGGATTCCGATTGTGGGCTTTCTTATTGTCCTTCTCCTTGAAACGGGAATTGCAGGAGCATTGAAAATTTCTGTAGGAAGAATATTTCCGTATCAGTACGAGAACTTTTTCAGCAGAATGATGATTGGGCAGGACGAGTTGGCGTTTCCCTCAGGACACGCTGCGAACTGTGTTGCGTTGTGGGGATACGTCGTGTGGTATTTCACACAGGCCGGATCTGTGTCACGTCGAGTTGGCACGTGGTTAGTGGTGCTTGCAAGTTGCACAGTTGGTGTCTCATCATGGCTAATCAGAACTCATTGGCCAACAGATTTACTTGCTGGCTATGCAGTCGGCCTTGCTGCGCTTTTGGCAGTCATTGGTTTGTATACGGCACTCGGATTTAATCCCGAGGCCACGTCTCACCGCTCGCAAGAAGTTCATCGCGAAACTGCGGATGCGCAATAGCCGCTAGCGCGCTTGCACGTTCGCGAATAGTACGACCCTCTAATTCAGCAACACCAAATTCAGTAATAATTGTGTCCACTTGATGGCGAGGAGTACTGACAACACTTCCGGCAGGAAGAATGCCCATGATGCGACTTGTTAGTACGCCATTGATCATTGTGGTGGACGGTAGACAGATAAGACTTCGGTCAGTCGCGTCAAGCCCTGGTCCTGACACGAAATCTTCATGACCGCCGACCCCGCTGAATTGAGTACCACCAATGGTGTCAGCAACAACTTGCCCAGCAAGGTCGACAGCGAGTGCACCGTTGATAGTGACCATGTTGCGATTGCTGGCAATTAGTTCTGGTGAGTTCACAATTTTCACGGGTAAAAAACGAACAGCGTCGTTGTTATGCAGCCAGGTGTAGAGCTCTGGAATTCCAGCTGCAAATGTCGTTGGCGAGAATCCATCGAATGTGCTGCCCTTATTGTTTGTCACTTTTCCTACCTGATGTAAGCGCATAAGCCCAGTTGTAAACATTTCTGAATGCACACCGAAATCTCCCATGTCACTTGCAGCGAGTGAGAGTGCAATTTGATTCGGAATGCCACCGATACCTGTTTGTAATGTGCTCCCAGAATGAATGAAAGACAGGGCAATATCTGCGATTGTTCGTTCCGCATCGCTTGGCTCTGTATCTGCCAAGTTCAGCGGTGTTCGGTCTGTTTCGATGAGACAATCAATCGCATCCACATGAATGCGGTGTTCATGAGGCGCTACGCCAAAGGTGCGTGGGAAATGTTCGCTAACTTCAACAAGAAGAATCCGTTCTGGGTCCGCACTTGCGCGATGGATCTCATCAACAGTCGCGCCTGCATGTACGGACAAACTGACCCAGCCGTCAACAGGTAGTGATCCGGCTGTTGCCATAATCCGCGGCCGCATTTTTTCAAGAATTGGTTCAAAACGACGAAAGTCTGCCGGAACGAAATCAATAGANGCGGCTGTTGCCATAATCCGCGGCCGCATTTTTTCAAGAATTGGTTCAAAACGACGAAAGTCTGCCGGAACGAAATCAATAGAGGC
>JGI25923J51411_1000024_pt1 | contig 17092 bp, 15 predicted proteins | sample LauGreFaBDMM15SN_2_FD_51411 | JGI IMG/M metagenome (IMG submission 51411) | reverse complement strand
GAACTTGCATTCACATATGTAGGTGATGCTTTAAAAAAAAGAGTTATTCCTCTTGCAGAATCTTTAGGTTCAAAATTTACGTTAGATTGTAATGTTGAAAAGAAAGAAGATATTGTTAAAACTTTTTCAGACATTAAAGAGAAATGGGGAAATTTAGACTTTGTGGTTCACGCAATTGCGTTTTCAGATAAATCAGAATTATCAGGACAATATTTAAATACATCAAGAGAAAATTTTTCAAACAGTATGTTAATTTCTTGTTTTTCTTTTACAGAAGTTTGTAAAGAAGCTGCTAAAATAATGAAACCAGGTTCAAGCTTTATTACTTTAACTTATTGCGCTGATAAAGTTATTCCAAATTATAACGTCATGGGAGTTTGCAAAGCTGCCCTTGAAACAAGTGTTAAATATTTATCCGTTGATCTTGGTTCAAATGGAATTAGAGTAAATGCTATTAGCGCAGGTCCTATTAAGACGTTAGCGGCCTCTGCAATTGGTGATGCTAAGTTTTTATACAAATGGAATGAAAACCATTCTCCACTAAAGAGAAACGTTGATATTAATGATGTCGGTGGAGCTGCAGTTTATCTATTAAGCGATCTTGCAGCGGGTGTTACAGGTGAAATTCACTATGTGGATGCGGGTTATAATATCGTTGGTATGCCTAACCCAAAGAATATGCAGGCTTAACTATCTAAAGCTTGTTTGATTGAAAGTTTAACTTTTCCTTTATCAAATCCTAAAACTTTAACTTTAACTTCATCACCCTCTTTTACAACGTCACTTACTTTTTCTACTCTTTTCGCTGCAAGTTCAGAGATGTGAACTAGACCATCTTGTTTGCCTAAGAAGTTTACGAAAGCTCCAAATTCCATAATTTTAACAACTTTTCCAGTGTAAATTTTTCCAAGTTCAGGTTTTGCAATAATACTTTTTACCATCTCTAAAGCTTTGTTTCTTGAAATTTCATCTGGTGCAGAAATAGTTACAATTCCATCATCACTAATGTCAACTTTAGCGCCTGATAATTCAACGATCTCTCTTATTGTTACTCCGCCTTTTCCGATAATGGCTGCGATATCTTTTTTATCGACAGTCACTTTTTCCATTTTTGGAGTGTGTTTTGATAAATCTTTTCTTGAAGCTTTAAGTGCTTTGTTCATTTCACCTAAGATATGAATTCTACCATCTTTTGCTTGCGATAATGCTTTGTCCATAATCTCAAATGTAATTCCTGTAATTTTAATATCCATTTGTAGCGAAGTAATTCCATCTTCTGTTCCTGCAACTTTAAAATCCATATCTCCTAAATGATCTTCATCCCCTAAGATGTCGGATAGAACTGAAAAATCAGCTCCTTCTTTGATTAAACCCATTGCAATTCCTGCAACTGGTTTTTTAATAGGAACTCCAGCATCCATTAAAGCAAGGGATGCTCCGCAAACAGTTGCCATAGATGATGAACCATTTGACTCTGTAATTTCTGAAACAATTCTAAACGTGTAAGGGAAATCTTCTTTTTTAGGTAAAATTGAATTAACAGCTCTCCACGCTAATTTACCATGACCTATTTCACGTCTACCTGTTCCAACTCTACCAACTTCTCCAACTGAGAATGGAGGGAAGTTATAGTGCAACATAAATCTAGATCTTTGTAATCCATCTAAGCTTTCAATTCTTTGCTCGTCCTCTGAAGTTCCAAGTGTTGTAACAACAATTGCTTGTGTCTCACCTCTTGTAAATAAAGCAGAACCATGAGTTCTAGGTAATATACCCACTTCACATTTAATCGGTCTAATATCTGCAAGTCCTCTTCCATCAATTCTTTTCTTTTCTTTAAGAATTTTTGTTCTAACAATTTCTTTTTCAACATCTTTAAACTGAGATTCAACGTCCATTTTGCTAAATTCTTCTGAATCTGTATAAAGCGCCAATGATTTTTCTTTTGCTAAATTAATTAATCCGCTTCTTTTCTTTTTATCTGGCTCTGAAAACGCTGCCACTAAATCATTTTTAACATTTTTTAATAAATTATCTTTTACAACTTTTAAATCTTTTTTCTCTACAACCCATGTTTCTTTTTTACATTCTGCAGCAAATTCATTTATCATTTTAATCACCGGAGCAAATTGGTCATGACCAAATTTAACTGCATCTAACATTATTTTTTCAGTTAATCCTGAAGCCTCAGACTCCACCATCAGAACTGCATCTTTAGTTCCTGCAACTATTAATTCTAATTGTGATTCTTTTAATTGTTCTTTTGTTGGATTTAAAACAAAGCTGTTATTAATATAGCCTACTTTAGAAGCTGCAACCGGTCCCATAAATGGAATTCCTGAAATAGCCAATGCTGCTGAAGCTGCAATTAAAGATAATACTTCTGGATCGTTATCTTTCTCGTATGAAAGAACTGTTGGTAAAACTTGAACTTCATTTCTAAAGCCTTCTGGAAATAAAGGTCTGATTGGTCTGTCAATTAATCTTGATATTAGAGTTTCGCTCTCTGTTGGTCTTGCTTCTCTTTTGAAATATCCACCTGGGATTTTTCCTGAAGCGTAATATTTTTCTTGGTAATTTACTGTAAGTGGAAAGAAATCTATGTCAGGTTTTGCTTTCTTTGCACCAACAACTGTTGCTAAAATAACTGTATCACCTGAAGTTAGTATAACTGCCCCATCTGCTTGACGAGCAATTTTTCCGGACTCGATAGATAATTTTTTACCGCCCCAAACAATCTCTTTTCTTACTATTTTAAACATTAAAATTTATTTTCTGATATTCAGCTTTTCTAAGATCTTTTTATAATTGGTTGCGTTTGTTTTGCTGAGATAATCTAATAGTTTTTTTCTTCTATTCACCAATGTTGTTAATCCTGTGTACGAATGCTTATCTTTTTTATTTTTTGTAAAATGCTCAGTTAAATATCTAATTCTCTCAGTTAAAATAGCGATTTGCACTTCTGAAGAGCCAACGTCTTTAGCATGCAGTTTTAAATCTTTAAAAACACTTTCTTTATTTAAAATTTTTTTTGTCATTTTTTTAATTAAATACTCTTCTTGGATAAAAAAAACCGGACTTAAGGTATCCGAGAGCAAGTGGCTTTTCTAAAGCCGCTGTGTAAATATTGTCTAAACTAACCTTTCCAAATTCATTAACCAAACTAACCTTCATTCCATTCTTTATTAAATTAACTCTTTCATCATTTAATTTAATGCTAGGTATATGTATTAAAGCGCTCTGAATATCAAGTACATATTTTAAAAAGTTGGCAGTGCTTTCTTTTTCTATTAATTTTTCAAGGCTATTTGAGTTCTTAATTCTAAAATTTCCATATCGAGTTCTGACTAATTTAGTGACATGAGCAAATCCATCAAAGGATTTTGCAATGTCTCGTGCCAGACTTCTAATATAAGTTCCTGTTCCGCATTTTATATAAAAAAGGCTTTTGTTATTTTCATGTTTTAATAATCTAATATTTTTTATAAAAACTTTTCTCTCCTCCATATCAAATTCTAAATTATTTCTCGCAAGTTCATAAGATCTTTTGCCATTAATCTTTACAGCAGAAAATTTCGGCGGCATTTGCATTTGGTAGCCAATAAATTTCTTTAAAATATTTTGAACTTCTTTTTTTGTCGGATAAATTTCATTACTTTTTGTAACTTTACCTTCTAAATCTAAGGTATCCGTCTCTGATCCCCACTGAATTTCAAATAAATAACTTTTTAATAGTAAATGTATTAATGAAACAGTCTTAGTTGCTTCACCTAGGGCAATAGGCAGAACGCCCTCAGCTAATGGGTCTAAAGTTCCAGCATGACCAATTTTAATTTTTTTAAACTTACTCTTTATGATGTTTAAACAGTATGCAGAGCTAAAACCTTTGGGTTTATTTAAATTTATCCAACCATCAATCATTTTCGTGCGTCTTAATAATTAATTTTTCAATTTTTTCAGCATAATCAAAAGATTCATCTAATACGAAATGAAGATTGGGCAAAAATTTATTTTTCCAATTACGCGACATTTGTTTTTTAATTAAACCATTATTATTGATAAGGGATTGTAAAATAAACTCTGAATTTTTACCTCCAAGCGGCATAAAAAAAACTTTTGCATGTTTTAAGTCTGGGCTCATTCTAACTTCTGAAACTGTAATCACTCGAGTATTGATATTTGGCAAAGCCACTTCTTCTTTTAAAAATAAATTTCCAAGTAACTGTTTTAATAGTTCACCAACTCTTAACTGCCTTTGGGTGAAAGGCTGATCGCTTAAATGAATGTTCATTATTAACTAATTTATTGTTCTTGCGCTTTCAACTACAGAAAATGCTTCAATAATATCTTTTTCTTTAAAATCTAAGAAATCTTTAAAAGCTACTCCGCCTTCAATACCTGCTTTAATTTCTTTCACTTCATTTTTTTCTCTAAAAAGAGATGCTACTTTTCCTGTGTATACAACGCTTCCATCTCTAACAATTCTTACATCAGAATTATTAACGATGCTTCCTTCCGTCACTTTAATACCTGCAACTTTTCCAGCTTTAGAAGATTTAAATACCTGTAAGATTTCGCACTGTCCTAATACTTGTTCATTAATTTCTGGCGCTAATAAACCTGATAATGCTTTAGTAATGTGCTCAATCGCCTCATAAATAATATTAAAGTATAAAACGTTGACCCCTAATTTTACTGCAAGATCTTTTGCTTCTTTATTAGGCTTAATATTAAAGCCAATTAAAACTGCATTAGAAGCTTTTGCTAAAGATACATCTGTCTCTGTAATGGCACCAACGGATGATANAACTATATCTGGCTTAACTTCATCATGTTGAATTTTTAATATCGCATTAGATAAAGCCTCTGCAGATCCATGNACGTCNCTTTTGATNATAATTGATAATTCTTTTTGTTTGTTAACATCTCCAAAAATGTCATTTTTCTTAACAAGNCCGATAGTTTTTTTAGATCTACCCTGTTCAATTCTATGTTCATTTATTTCTTTTGCTTTTGCCTCGCTATCCAAAACTAAAAAATCATCGCCTGCTTCAGACACGCCCGTTAANCCAATAATCTCAACTGGCATTGAAGGACTTGCTTCATTAACTAATTCTCCTCTAAAATTATTCATCGCTCTAATTTTTCCCCACTGTAAACCACTTGCAAAGAAATCACCTCTTTTTAAAGTGCCTCTCGTGATTAAAATTGTCGACACCGGTCCTTTGCCTTTATCTAATTTTGATTCAATCACTATTCCTTGGGCTGGTACATTTGGGTTCGTTTTGTGATTTAAAATTTCTGCTTGTAAAATAATTGCCTCTTTTAATTTATCTAAATTTGTTTTCTTTAAAGCAGATATTTCAACACACTGAATATCTCCGCCTAATTCTTCAACAACAAGTTCGTGCTCTAATAGTTGATTTCTAACTTTTTGCTTATCAACGCCGTGAATATCGCATTTGTTAATTGCAACTATGATTGGAACTTTTGCAGCTTTTGCATGTTGTATCGCTTCAATTGTTTGCGGTTTAATTCCATCATTTGCAGCAACAACTAAAACAACGATATCTGTAATTTTAGATCCTCTAGCTCTCATTTCAGTAAAGGCCGCATGACCCGGTGTATCTATGAAAGTCATCCATTTTTTATCTTCTGCAAAAACTTGATAAGCACCAATGTGCTGCGTAATTCCACCGTGCTCTGTCGCAACAACATTTGTTTCTCTTAATGCATCTAGTAATGAAGTTTTACCATGATCCACGTGACCCATTACAGTTATTACTGGAGGCCTAGAATATGTGTCTTCGTCTTCTTTAGATTTTTTTAATTTTGATAATTCATCATCGATTTGATTATCTTTTACAACTGTATGTCCAAATGCGCCAACGATATACTCGGCGGTATCTCTGTCGATGGTGTGATTGATTGTAACTTTTACATTTTTTTCAAATAAAAATTTAATAATCGAACTTGCTTTTTCTGCCATTCTGTTTGCAAGGTCTTGAATAGTGATTAAGTTAGGTACCGATATTTCTCTAGAAGCTTTTTTTGCTTCGCCTGATTCATCACCATCTTGAACTAATTTTTTATCTTTTTCTCTAGCTCTTTTAAATGAAGCTAAACTTCTTGATTTTTCATCTTCATCGGCATCCGTAAGCGCTTTAGATAAGGTTAGTTTATATTCTCTTTTTTTACCGTGTGTTTTTTTAATTAATTTTTTACTGTTATCTATTTCAAGCTCTTCTTGAATTTTCTTTCTTGCCCATTCCTGAGCTGATTTTTGTGCTTTAGCTGTATCTTCTTTTGTTAAAGTCTTTCCTTTTACTGCTTCTTGTGGGGTTGTTGAAACTTTTGGTTTTTCTGCGGACTGACTAATATCAATCGATCTGTTTTTCTTTTTTTCAACTAAAACTGATTTATTGCCAGCGCCTCTTGCGTAGCTTGAAACAGCTGCTGGCCCACCACTAAAGTTTTTTAATGTAAGTTTTTTTTTTTTGTCTTTAACGTCCATGTTTTTTCTAAAAGCGAGTTTATTATTTGTTAAAAACTTTTTCTCTTGCGCTCATTATTAGACGCTCAGCCTCAGCTTTTATGATATCGAAATTCTGCAGGATTCCTTCAAATTCCACTCTTTTTCCTTTAACTTCATCGTAGCCGCCTAAGATTTCATCAACTGATAAGTCTGCAAAATCAGCTAAAGTTTTAATATTTTTTTCACCTAAAGTAAGTAACATTCCAAGTGATAGTCCTGGATGATTCATAAGGTCATCCTGAATACCTAACTCTTTAACTCTATTTGATATTTCTTTAGATTCTGTTTCTAAATATTCTTTAGCTCTTTCTTTTAATTCTTTTGCTGTGTCTGCATCGAAACCATCAATTTTCGTTATTTCCTCCAAAGGAGACCCGTCGATTTCTTTGATAGAAGAAAATCCTTCTAGCACTAAAAGCTGAGCCATCATTTCATCGATTTCTAAACTTTCAATAAATCGTTTCGTTTTAATTTTAAATTCTGATTGTCGTTTTTCTGTTTCTTCTTGATCTGTTAAAATATCAATTTCATAATTCATTAACTTAGAAGCAAGTCTTACGTTTTGTCCTCTTCTTCCAATCGCTTTGCTAAGATTATTTTCATCAATCACGACTTCAATTCTTTTTGTAGCTTCATCTAGAACTACTTTTTGAACTTCAGCAGGAGCTAAAGCATTAATCACAAGTGTTGCTGGATCTTCAGACCAATGAATAATATCAATTTTTTCTCCTTGTAATTCATTCACCACCGCTTGCACTCTACTTCCTCTCATACCAACACAAGCTCCAACTGGATCTATCGATTTATCTTTTGATGTAACGCAAATTTTTGCTCTACTTCCTGGATCTCTTGCTACTGATTTAATTTCAATTGTTCCTTCATAAATTTCTGGCACCTCAAGTTTGAATAGTTTTGCCATAAATTGAGGATGAGCTCTTGATAAAAATATTTGTGGACCTTTAGCTTCTTTTTTAACTTCATAACAATAAGCTTTAATTCGGTCGCCTACTTTTATGTTTTCTCTTGGGATTAACTCATCCCTTTTGATAATTGATTCAGCTTTTTGTAAATCAACGATGATATTTCCAAATTCTATTCTCTTAACTATTCCGCTAAGAACTTCGCCGATCTTATCTTTAAAATCGTTATATTGTTTTTCTCTTTCTGCATCTCTCACTTTTGTAGTGATGACTTGTTTTGCAGCTTGAGCAGCTATTCTACCAAAATCAACTGGTGGTAGTGGTTCTAAAATTTCTTGATCTAGTGCTATATCGCTTTTAATTTTTTGAGCGTCTTTTAAACTAATTTCGTTTTGACTGTTGGCTGGATTCTCTACAACTTTTAATCTTCGACCTAATTCGATTTGTCCATTAGCTCTATTGATGGAAACATAAATATTATTTTCTTGTCCATAACGTGTTCGCGCGGCTTTCTCAATAGCTTCTTCCATAGAAGTAAGGACAAGCTCTTTATCAATTGATTTTTCGTTTGCTACAGCGTCAACTATCCTAATCAGTTCTACTGTATCAACTCTGTTATTTAACATTAGTTTTGTTTCCTGTAAAAAAAAATGGGCCTAAGCCCATCATGTACTTTCAATAATTTCCCTTAATCTACGCTACATTTTTTAACTTATCAAGATTTAAAAAATAAATATCTTTTTTTAATTTATTGGCCTTATTTGAGTATTTTGTATCAACTATGGGATGTCTATTGCTCAAACTATATTCAAACGTATCATTTTTTTTCTTTAATAAAGAAATCTCTTTTACCACATAATTAAAATAATTCTGATCATCTGTTACAAAGATTAATGTTGATTTAATTTTCATTTTTTTTAAAATTTTTTCTAAAAATAAATAATTTAGTAATCTTCTTTTTTTTTGCTTATTTTTCATCCATGGATCAGGAAATAAGACAAAGACTTTTGAAAAAAAATTATCTATAAAATTATCTATGACTTTTTGTACCGGTACATCTAGTATTGAAATATTATTTAAGTTTAATTCTTTAGCTTTTTGCACAACATTAGCGACACCATTAATAAAAGGATCCACCCCAATAAAATAATCATTTGGATAAGTGGTTGCTTGAAATAATATATTTTCACCTAAACCAAATCCTATTTCTAAAATAAAATCTTTATTTTTAACTAGTTTTATTTCTTCAAAATTGACTAAAAAATCTTTTTTGTGATTTTCATAAAAAAACTTTTTGCTTTTAGATAAGGCTCTTGATTTTGATCTTCCAAAAAAAATCTTTTTTTTGTCGTCGATCAAATTATACTTTTGATTGAAAATATTTAATTAAATCAGTTTTTTCCCAACTAAAAGAACCATTGTCTTCTGGTTGTCTACCGAAATGTCCATAAGCTGCTGTTTTTTGATAAATTGGTTTGTTAAGTTTTAATAACTCACGAATACCTCTTGGACTTAAATTAAAATTTTTAGAGATGATTTCTTCAATTTTTTTTGACTTATTATCTTCACTATCAAATAAATCGATGTAAATTGAAAGAGGTTGTGACACTCCAATTGCATAGGATAATTGTATTAAACATTTTTCTGCAACGCCTGCAGCTACAATATTTTTTGCCAAATATCTTGCAACGTAAGCTGCTGATCGATCCACTTTTGTCGGATCTTTTCCTGAAAATGCTCCGCCGCCATGAGGTGCTGCTCCGCCGTAAGTATCAACGATAATTTTTCGACCCGTTAATCCTGAGTCTCCATCTGGTCCACCAATAACAAATCTACCCGTCGGATTAACATAAAAATGTTTCTCATCACACATCCAACCTTTTGGAATGACTGATAAAACGTAGGGACGTACAATCTCTTTAACTTTTTCTTGATCAATACTTTCTTCGTGTTGTGTTGAAACAACTATTGAAGAAATTCCTTTCGGTTTTCCTTTTTCATAAATAACTGAGAATTGACTTTTTGAATCGGGTCTTAAAAATTTTTCTTTTCCAGATTTTCTTGCCTCTGACATTAATTGTAAAACTTTATGAGAATAGCTTATCGGTGCTGGCATAAGATCTTTTGTCTCTGTGCAAGCATAACCAAACATAATTCCTTGATCGCCTGCGCCTTCATCTTTATTACCGCTTGAATCAACACCTACAGCTATGTCTTGCGATTGACTATGAAGGTAGTTTGTAAATTTTAAATTTTTCCAATGAAAACCTTCTTGCTCATAACCAATGTCTTTAACTCTAGATCTAATTAATTTTTCAATTTCATCGGTGTTTATCTCTGGACCCCTTACTTCACCAGCAATCACAACCGTATTTGTGGTAACTAAAGTCTCACAAGCAACTCTACTTTCTGGAAATTTAGATAAATATAAATCGAGCACCGAGTCCGATATAATATCGCAAACTTTATCGGGATGCCCTTCAGACACTGATTCACTAGTAAATATGTAATCTTGTTTAGCCATTTTTATTAAATTTTCTAAGAGCAATAACGAATATAATACTTAAGAAGATTGTAAAATAAAAAATGTAGTTTTCTAATAAAGAAAACAAGGTTTTTCCTTTTAAAAAGAATAACTTTAGATCAATAAAACCTGATTTGTTTAATTCTAAAGAATTTATAATTTTTCCATTTGGAGAAATATAAGCGGACATACCTTTATTAGTTGATCTTACAATTGGAACACCTTGCTCTACTGCTCTAAAGACTGCCTGGGTTAAATGTTGATGAGGACCGATTGAGTCTCCAAACCAACCATCTTCTGAAATGTTTATTATGAAATTATAATCTTTAGAATCGCGTTTAAGATCACCAGAATAAATTATTTCATAACAAAGCAAAGGCAGGAAAGATAAATTGTTAAATACTCTAATCTCTTTTCTCTCAGACCCTGAAGAGAAAGAACTATATCCAAACGTAATTTTTTTTAATCCCCACTTTGCTAATAAATTTTCAAAAGGAATAAATTCTCCAAATGGCACAAGTTTAATCTTGTTATAAACATTAACAACTTCAGCATTATTGTTAAGAACGACTAAGGAGTTATAAAAATTAATTTTATTACCTGAAATACTTGGATTGGTTATACCAACAACAACTAAATGATTTTTAGAAAAATTTTTATTAAAGTATTCTTTATATTTATACAGATCTTTAGGATTAGTTTGCTGGATCATCCCCTCAGGCCAAACAATTAAAGTTTTTTCATCTTTGTTTACTTTGCTTAGATTGATTAAAGAAATTAAATTTCTATTCTCGTTTTCAGTGCCCCAAGTTTTGGCGATATCAATATTAGGCTGAACTATTTTTATTTTAATGTCGTTGTACTGATTAAACTCTGTATTTTTTATTATAATTTTTCCAAATAAATAATTAGAAATTAAGACAATAAATAAAAAAGCAGAATTAATTAGTATTTTTTTAAATTGAATAGGCCATAAAGAATTAAAATAAATTGAGAAGATAAAAATGCTAAAAAAATTAAAGGTATATGTGCCAATGAATTTTAATACTTGAATATTCTCAAGTGAAAAACTCCATGAATAAGATATTAGATTCCAAGAAAATCCTGTAAATAATATTCCTCGTAAATATTCAAATATTGATAAGGAAATAGAAAATATTAATAAAAAAATATAATCTTTTTTTATCAAAGAATGAATTGCAATAACTGCAGCCCCATAAAAGATAGCTAATAAAATGGGTAAACCTAAAATGGCCACAGGAATTAAAAAAGTTAGTTGTTTGTCAAAAGTTAATGAGTGCGAAACCCAATAAAGGCTACTTGCAAAATATCCATAACCAAAAGCAAAGCCTAAAAAAAAGAAATTAGATATTTTTGCTTTTTTTTCTTTAAATAAAACTATTAGATATAAAAACAGAGAGTAAGTAATAAAATTTACAAAAATAAGATTATAAGGTGGCAAAGAAAAGCTAGATAAAGAGCCTAATAATAATAAAAAAGTGTAGATAAAAAAAATATTTTTTTTTGACATCCTTATTTTTAAATACTTCTAATAATTTTTTGCTCTAACAGATTCATTTTTTTATATTTTTTAAATGAATCATGCTCATAGCCAATAAGATGTAAAACGCCATGAATTAACATTTTTTTAAAATAATCATCAAAGTTTATATTTTCTTTTTTAATAATCGCTTCAATATACTGATAACTTAGCGCGATATCTCCAAGGTAAACCTTTTTCTTTAATTTAAGATCCTTTTTAAAAAAATTTTTATCCTCCGCAGGAAAAGATAATACGTCTGTATCCTTATTAATTTTCCTAAATTTTTTATTAAGATTTTTCATATTTTTTGTGCCCGTTAGAAGAATGGATATTTCACAGGCCATTAACCTAGATGGAAATATAGATAATAAAATTTTTTTAATACTTCTTTTAAGAAACAAATTTACTTTGGGGTATCTAGATTTCCAACTCTTATGTTCAATAACTAAATTAACTTTTACCATTCGGCTCTTTTTTTTCATAATCATCATAAGCCTTAACGATTTTAGAAACTAAAGGATGTCTCATAACATCATTATGATCAAAGTTTATGGTTTTAATTTCTTTAATATCTTTAAGAATTTTTGTGGTTTCATAAAGTCCGGATTCTTTTGATTTTGCTAAATCTACTTGCGATGGATCGCCGTTTATTACCATTGTTGAATTATTTCCAAGTCTAGTTAGGAACATTTTTATTTGAGTAAACGTTGCATTCTGAGCTTCATCTAATATGACAAATGAATCTTTTAGTGTTCTTCCTCTCATAAAAGCAAGTGGTGCAATCTCAATTATACCCTCTTCTATTTTTCTTTGAATTTTGTCATATCCTAGAAGCTCATAAAGAGAATCGTAAAGAGGTATAAGATAAGGATCAATTTTGTCCTTCATATCTCCTGGTAAAAATCCTAAATTTTCTCCTGCTTCTACTGCTGGTCTTGATAATATTATTTTTTTAACTCTATCTTCTAATAAAAAGGTAACTGCTATCGCAACCGCTAAAAAAGTTTTTCCAGTTCCAGCAGGTCCTAATGCCATTACAATTTTATGATTTTTTAAAGCATCTACGTAAATTTTCTGCTTCTCAGATCTTGGTAAAATTATTTTTTTTGATGTTTTGATAGCATCATTATCACTATAAATTGAATTAGAATTTGATTCCGTTCTATTCATTTTAGTTACGTCAAAGATTGTCTTAATGTCTTCTTTTTCAATGCTGTTTGTGTTTACAAATTTTGCGATAAGATTGTCCATAATTTGAACAACCGATTGTCTATTATTCAAATCCCCTCTTACAATCATTAAATTTCCTCTTAAATTAATTTTTGTATTAGTAATATTTTCTATTTCCTTAAGATTCGAATCAAACTCACCAATGATTTTACTTAAAACTAAATTATTTTTTATATAAAAACTCAAATAATCATTATTTTTTTCAATAATTTCAATCTGTGAACTAGACACCTTAGATATATTCATCAAACGAGTACTTCTTCTTTTTGTAATATGCCAAAAAGGTTTTTACTATTGCAGGAAGTAATTTCAATATCCACTAAATCTCCTGGATTACAATTTTCAGAGTTAAAGAAGATAGAATGCATAAATTTACTTCTACCAAAAAATTGACCTGGAGTTTTAGTTTTATTCTCAATTAATATTTCAGTTTTTTTTCCTATTAATTGTTTACTGTTCTTAAATTGAATATCACCTAATAAAGTCTGCAATTTTAATAATCGAGCTTTACATATATCTAGGGATATCTGATCTCGATCAACAGCTGGAGTGCCTGGTCTTTGACTATATATAAATGAATAAGAACTATTAAAATTTACTCTGTTAATAATATCAAGCGTATCTTGAAAATCCTGCTCTTCCTCACCTGGAAAACCAATTATAAAATCGCTAGAAAATTCCATTTCTGGATTAGCTTCTTTAAATTTTGCAATCAATTCTAAATAATATTCTCTTGTATGTTTTCTATTCATCAATTTTAAAATTTTATTAGAACCTGATTGAATGGGTAAATGTAATTGCGGCATTAATTTTTTTTGATATTTAAATGCCTCTATCAATTCTTGATCCATGTCATTTGGATGTGAGGTNGTAAAACGTATTCGNTGAATTGAATTAATTTTNGCTATTTCATCAATAAGTTTCGCAAGATTATAAGTTTTATTTCCATCAACAAATTTGTAAGCGCTTACATTTTGTCCAAGNAAAACAATTTCTCTAACTCCATTATCTGATAATTTTTTTGCCTCGTTAATAATGCTATTAAACGATCTCGAAAATTCAGCACCTCTTGTATAAGGAACCACGCAGAAGGAGCAAAATTTATCGCAACCTTCTTGGATGGTTAAAAATTCAGAAACTTTAGATTTTCTTGAAGATTTTAAATTATCTAAGGTGTCAAATTTTTCTATTAATTCAAAATTAGTGTCAGAAAAATTTTCTTTTCTTTCTGCAAAATTTTTAATTTGTTCAGGTAGTCGATGGTAAGATTGTGGTCCAACAACAATATCAACATAGTTAGTTCTTTTAAAAATCTCCTCGCCCTGCGCTTGCGCAATACATCCGGCTAATACAAAAATCGGTTTCTTTTTTAGATCGATTCAGTTTTTTAATTTTGCCAATATCAGAATAAACTTTTTCAGTTGCTTTTTCTCTGATGTGGCAAGTATTAAATATAATACAATCTACATCTGCTAAAGTTTCAGATCTTACGAAATTAACAGACTGCATTAAGTCGGATATTTTATCAGAATCGTACTCATTCATCTGACAACCAAAAGTCTTTATATAAAATGTTTTTAACAATTATTTTAATCTCAAAATATTAGAAGCTCTGAAGGTATAAAAAAAAACAAATAAATGAAATATATTTGTTACATATTTTCATAAATGGGGAATAATTTGCTATCAATGAAAAGTTTATTATCCAAAATATATTGAAGATTCTTAGATGTATATTTGGTTAATTTTGAGAATTTAACTATTTTATCACTATTTTTTTCAAAAGCGTTTTGAACAGTAAATTTTGAATAATAGTCATCACAATTTTTTAGGTCTTTAATATAGAATCTATTATTCACTTCTAAGGCAACTTTTTCATAATCCTGGTTAGCAATTGTAGTTTTTAGAATCTGAAAATTATTAAATCCGAGCACTTTAATTTTTTTAACTAAGGCAATACTTTTAATTGAAGATAAAATATTTCTAAGTCCAACAAATCCACCTGGTCCTAAGTTAATCATAAAAAAGTTTAAGTTTTCTATTTTGATATTGTTTTTCTGAAAGAAATCTAAAAGAATATTTATAAAATTTTCACTATTTAGGAATTTATCCAGCACTAAAGCAAAGTCGGAATTGTTTTCTTTTGCAATTAGTATTAAACTTCCAAATGTAAAATCGATCGAACAAAAACGAGAATTCATGACTCCATTCATAAAAAGGATTATTTTAATTACTTTTTTAATAATTGCTAATCTTTCTCAAGTTAATTCTCAGGAATATCAAAATGAAAAAGGAATTATTGGATTAATGTATCATCGTTTTGAGGAAAATAAATATCCAACAACCAATGTCAGACTAAAAGAGTTTAATTTACAACTAGAAATTATTAATCAAAATAAGATTGAATTTATTTCAATTGATGAATTACGAAAAATTCTTATTGAAAATAAAAGTTACGATTCTAAGAAAGTTTTAATTACTGTTGATGATGCTTATAGATCATTTTACGAAAATGGCTGGAAGATTTTAAAAGAGAAAAAAATTCCATTTATACTTTTTTTTAATACACGCGAAGTTAATGCTAATAACCCCAATTATATGACTTGGGAACAGGTGCGAGAAATTCATAATTCAAAAATTGGAACTATCGGTGGTCATAGTTTTTCTCATGAATATTTAGTTAATAAATCTGAAAGCGAAATAAAAGAAGATTTAGAAAAATCTCATAAAGATTTTTTAAGAGAATTATCTTTTAGACCCAAATATTTTTCTTATCCGTTTGGTGAATATAGTTCTACTTTTAAAAAAATTGTAAAAGAATTTAATTATGAATTAGCTTTTGGACAGCATTCTGGTGTTATTGATAAATCAAAAGATTTATTTGAACTCCCTCGTTACCCTGTAAACGAAAGCTATGGAAAAGCAGAAAGATTTTTAACTTTATTAAATACTAAACCTTTTCCTTTTAAATCTTTTAAGCCAGAAAATAAATTCATTACTAAATTTGAAAATCCTCCAAAAATTGAAATAGAATTTTTTAAAGAGATTACTAATTTAGAAAAGATTAATTGCTTTGCTAATGATGGTGGTGAGTGGAGTAAAAAGAAAATATCATTTATTGAAAAAAATTGGATAAAAGTTAACTTAGATAAAAAATTTACAACAAGAACTGGCAGAATCAATTGTTCTTTATTAGATAAAGATAATCAATGGCGCTGGTTGGGATTTCAATTTGTGGTAGATGGAAATTAGATCGATCCTGATCTTTTAATTAATAAATTTGCTTTATCAAAATCTTGTAGAGAATTTTGTTCAATAATTTTCTTTAAACCAAGAACATAATCGTCTCCTTTAATTGAATATTTATGAACATGTTTGATTAATTTTATTCCTGATATTGATCCACTTAATCTACCTGATCTTTGTTTGGCTCTTTCTGTTCGAAATTCTTCATAAAATGGGTGTGTATTTAAGTTATTTTTATAGGCGCTCACTGCATATCTAATTTGATTAAACTTTGAAACTTCATGCCTTTCATCCACGGCTCGATTTTCTGGTACCATCCCTTTATTTTCTTTCCACCCCCACTGACCAAATAAAGCATTACCCTCAATTGCAAAACGAGAAGTGCCCCAGCCACTTTCATAAGCTGCTTGAGCTATAGCTAATGATGGTGGAATAATATCCATTTTAAATAGTAATTCTTTAACACTATTATTTTTAACTTTGTATTGCTGAAACTTCTCATTTAGCCAATCAGCATCTTTTTTAAAGCTTTTTCTATTCATGATCGTTGTTAAGATTCTTCGATCAGCAATAATTTTTTCATTTTCTGACAGAACAATTGGCAATAATATTTGTATAAAAATTCTTTTTCTTTGTTCAATATTGTCTAACTCACTGATGCCTTCTGGAAATTTTGCTAAAAAGAAATTAGCAACAGGCGCTCCTTCTCTAACTTTTTCAAGATTATAACCGCTCTTTTCAAATAAATTAATAATACTTACTACTTGCTGAAAATCTAAACTTAATTTTTTTGAATCATTAGTTAAGAAACTTTTCTTTAATATCTGATCAATGGAAGGGTCGTTTGTAGTATATTCTTCTGTTTGTTTGTTAATAATTTTTTTTTTATCAGCTGTGGATTTGAACATCTCGGGAACAAAAGCGGTAAAAATGATTAGTGCGACAATAACGGTGTATGGAAAGATTTTTTTAAGATTAAGTTTTTTAATTAAAAAAAAGTAAATTTTATTTATATTTTTTAAAATAAAAGAAAAAAATCTTAATGTTGGAGCAAATGTATCAATGATATATCTTGAGAAACCGTTGTTAAAAAT
>JGI25923J51411_1000019_pt1 | contig 17714 bp, 17 predicted proteins | sample LauGreFaBDMM15SN_2_FD_51411 | JGI IMG/M metagenome (IMG submission 51411) | reverse complement strand
TGCAAGGTTCTAGGCATGACCAAGGCAAACTCAGGAATATTGGCCTGAAAGAACTGTGCGTCCTCGGTGACACAAAAATACTCACCGCGCATGGTACCGGCAGGGGTGGGCAGGGTTGCCCAACTGGTGTATTCAAAATGCTCCCCGGAGCGCAATAAAGGTTGCTGCCCTACAACGCCCAAACCTTTAACTTCCTGGACTTCCCCTTCACCATCCGTAATAAACCAATGCCGTGCAATCAACTGCACACCGGCTGCACCTGTATTTCGGATAGTCACGGTATATGCAAAGGCAAATTGCTGATTTTCTGGATCAGANTGCTCCGGTAGATATTGCGGGCGAACAGTCACGNTAATTTCGGGTGGATTCATGATCAGCATTCTGCTCTATCCATTCCCCGTCCGCAAGCTAGAATCTAGGTATGACAAGCCAAAAAGTCCCGAAATAGCCTCCGTATGCGCCTTAATAGTCCCATTATTGCCCCCTCTATCCTCTCTGCCGACTTTGCCAAACTGATGAGGTAAAGGTCGTTCTCGAATCTGGAGCCGATTGGATCCACTTTGATGTGATGGATAACCACTATGTGCCCAATCTCACCATTGGGCCATTGGTTTGTGAGGCGATTCGTCCGCATGCAATAAAAAATGGTAAGCCTGCCATGATCGACGTGCATCTCATGATTGAGCCGGTTGACCGCATCGTTCCGGACTTTGCCAAAGCAGGCGCTAATTTAATCAGCTTTCACCCAGAGGCCAGTACTCATGTCCATCGCACACTCAGTCTAATTAAAGATAATGGCTGTCAAGCAGGCCTCGTTTTAAATCCTGCTTCGCCAATTCATCTTTTGGATCATGCGCTAGATCAAATTGATTTGGTTCTACTAATGTCCGTTAACCCTGGCTTTGGCGGTCAATCCTTTATCCCTAGTACCCTCACTAAAATTACGCAGGTCCGCAAAATGCTGGATCAATATCGTGAAGCAAGTGGCAGAAGTATTCGGTTGGAAGTAGATGGCGGTATCAAAATTGACAATATTGGAGCGATTGCTAAGGCGGGAGCCGATACCTTTGTTGCTGGCTCTGCGATTTTCGGTAAGCCCAATTATCGCGATGTCATTGAAGCAATGCGCAAAGAAATCGCATCATCGATATAAGTACAAACTAAATTTGTAATGAATGCTCCGGAATTAAAACAGTTTGCTGCACAAGGCTTTAATCGAGTGGCCCTATTCGCAGAGTCTTTAGTTGGTCAAGAAACGCCCTTATCACTTTATCTAAAACTCACCCAAGGCTCTGGGCAAAAAAATACCTACTTACTTGAATCCGTTTATGGTGGCGAACGTTTTGGTCGTTACTCGATTATTGGCTTACCAGCACGCACTCTATTAAGGAGTGTGGGCACTCCTGAATTACCAATCAATGAAGTAGTACTCGATGGCAGGATAATTGAATCCAATCAAGATAATCCCCTTGATTTTATTGATGCCTATTTCAAACGTTTCAAAGTTGCCCCCCAAACAAACCTGCCGCGTTTTTGTGGCGGACTTGCTGGTTACTTCGGCTACGATACCGTTCGTTATATTGAGAAACGCCTCGCCAAACATTCTCTTCCTGATGAAATCGGCGTACCAGATATTCAATTGATGCTCACCGAAGAATTAGCTGTAGTCGATAACGTTGCTGGAAAAATTTATTTCATCGCATATGTTGATCCCACTGATGAGAATGCGTATGAATCTGGTGTAGCCCGCTTGGCTGAATTACAAGCGCAGCTGAAGAATGTAGTCGACACTGAAAAAGAATTTCCCAAAACGCCAAATAAAGAANATGGTATCGAATTAATTCGGAAGTTTAAAGCGACTGACTTTGAAAATGCGGTTCGCAAAACTAAAGAATATATTTTGGCTGGCGATTGTATGCAAGTTGTTATTGGTCAGCGGATTAGTCGCCCTTATGCAGAATCTCCGCTTCAACTCTATAAAGCGCTTCGTTCCTTAAATCCATCGCCGTACATGTATTTCTATGACTTTGGCAATCTACAAATTGTGGGTTCATCACCCGAAATCTTGGTGCGTCAAGAGAAGCGTGAAGATCGAAAGATTGTGACCATCCGCCCTCTCGCAGGTACCCGCCGACGTGGCTCTACTCCAGAAGAGGATGCGCAATTAGCAAAGGAGCTTTTGGCAGATCCAAAAGAAATTGCCGANCATGTCATGCTCATTGACTTGGCCCGCAATGATGTAGGTCGCATTGCCAAAACGGGCACGGTCAAAGTGACCGACTCGATGGTGATTGAAAAGTACTCGCATGTGCAACATATCGTCAGCTCCGTAGAGGGTGAACTCAAGGACAATATGAGCAATATGGATGTCTTACGCGCAACCTTCCCGGCTGGAACACTATCCGGTGCNCCCAAAATTCGGGCGATGGAAATTATTGATGAAATGGAAATCACCAAACGCGGTATTTATGGTGGTGCAGCGGGATATCTCTCCTTTTCAGGCGATATGGATGTGGCTATTGTGATTCGTACTGGAGTTATTAAGGACGGTATGCTGCACTCTCAAGCGGGTGCTGGTGTAGTGGCAGACTCCGACCCCACATCAGAATGGAAAGAAACAGAAGCAAAGGCACGTGCAGTTTTAGCAGCGGCAGATCTGGCAGAAGCCTCGAGAGGCGGATAAACATGCTTTTAATGATTGATAACTACGATTCGTTCACATTCAACCTAGTTCAATACTTTGCTGAACTCGGCGAAGAGGTGAAAGTTGTTCGCAACGATGAGATCAGTGTGAGTGATATTGCCGCCATTAAGCCAGACCGTATTTGTATTTCTCCAGGGCCTTGCAGTCCGACAGAGGCAGGGATCTCAGTTGCCACAATCCAACAATATGCTGGGAAGATTCCGATCCTTGGTGTCTGTCTAGGTCACCAAGCAATTGGTGAGGCATTTAGCGGGAAAGTGATTCGGGCGAAGAAAGTGATGCATGGTAAAACCGATGTGATTCATCATACCGGCGAGGGTGTCTTTCAAGGTTTACCAGAACGATTTCGAGTAACTCGCTATCACTCTCTTGCTATTGAAAAAACATCATTTCCGGATTGCCTAAAGATTACTGCAGAAACTGATGATGGTGAAATCATGGGCGTAAGGCACAAAGATTTTATTGTTGAAGGAGTGCAATTTCATCCCGAGTCGATTTTGTCTGAACAAGGGCACGCATTGCTCAAAAACTTTTTACAACTGAAATAATCAAATTCTCATGACAATGACAGCATCAGCAGCCCTACAACACTTAATCGAAGGTAAGGAACTACCCAAAGAAGATATGATCGTTATCATGCGCGCAATCATGGGCGGTGAGCTTCCTGGTCCAATGGTTGCTGCACTATTAGTTGCCTTGCGTAGTAAAAAAGAGAGTCCTACTGAAATTGCTGCCGCCGCACAGGTGATGCGTGATTTTGCAACTCCGGTTGATGTGCCCGATAAGACTCATTTGGTTGATGTAGTCGGCACAGGTGGTGATGGTGCGCATACCTTCAATATCTCAACTGCATCGATGTTTGTGGCCGCTGCAGCTGGGGCCAAAATTGCAAAGCATGGTAATCGCAGCGTGAGCAGTAAGTCTGGGAGTGCTGATGTACTGGAGGCTCTTGGTGTAAAACTCAATCTCACTTCCGCGGCAGTTGGGCAATGNATCAATACGCTGGGTGTAGGTTTTATGTTCGCCCCGAATCATCACCCTGCTATGAAAAATGTTGTCCCGATTCGTAAAGATCTTGGCGTACGAACCATATTCAATATCCTAGGGCCACTGACTAATCCCGCTAAAGCGCCTAATATTGTGATGGGTGTTTTTAATCCAGAGCTTGTCGGAATCCAAGCAAAAGTATTACAACTCATGGGTGCGGAGCATGCACTTGTGGTGCATGGCAAAGACGGCCTTGATGAAATTACCCTCTCGGGACCAACCATCGTTGCCGAGCTTCTCAATGGCCAGATTAAAGAGTATGAAATCTCTCCGGATGATTTTGGAATGGCAACAACGTCTTCCCTTGAGTCGCTCAAAGTGAAAGATGCAAACGAGTCTAAAGCCATCATCCTTCAGGTTCTCGATAATCAATCAGGTCTTGCTAACGATATTGTTTGCTTGAATGCTGGCGCCACACTCTATGCCGCAAATGTCGCGAACAGCATTGCTGATGGTATCTATCAAGCAAAAGAAGCAATCACCTCTGGCAAAGCCAAACAAAAACTCGATGCATTGATTGCCTTAACCCAAAGTCTAGCAAGCAATTCATGAACGATATTCTTGCTCGAATTCTAGAAACTAAAAAGCAAGAAATTCGTGCTGCTCAAGGCCTGATTACCAGTGGTGAAATCTTAAAAGAGGCACTTCAGGCTAATTCAGATCCAAGTCGCAAAGTGCGTGGCTTTGCACGAGCGCTGATAGGCTCAGTAAGTCATCACAAACCGGGCATCATTGCCGAGATCAAGAAAGCCAGCCCCAGTAAGGGCATATTACGCGAGCACTTTGTGCCCCATGAAATCGCTCAAAGCTATGCTGCTCATGGCGCAACCTGCTTATCGGTCTTGACCGATCAGGAGTACTTTATGGGGTCGGCTGAGTACCTTAAGGAAGCGAGAGCTGCCTGTACTCTGCCTGTGATTCGCAAGGACTTCATCATCGATACCTATCAGGTTTATGAAGCAAGGGCCATGGGTGCCGATGCCATTTTGCTCATCGTTGCCGCTCTTGAACCGACTCAAATGAAAGAGCTTGAGCTGTGTGCTATTGAAAACCATCTTGATGTACTCGTTGAGGTGCATGATGCACTTGAGCTCGAGGCTGCTCTAGAACTAAAAACTCCCCTTTTAGGAATTAACAATCGCAATCTCAAAACCTTTGAAGTTAGCCTTCAAACAACTCTTGATTTGCTATCTTCAATCCCTAAAGAAAAACTGGTGATTACAGAATCTGGCATTCTGCAAGCAACAGATGTAAAAACCATGCGCGCTGCTGGTGTGAACGCCTTCTTAATCGGCGAAGCTTTTATGCGTGCAGCTAATCCTGGTAAAGCGCTTGCAGAGCTATTTGCTTAGGTCTACACAAGAAGGCTAGACATTAAATAAGAAGTTCAAGACATCGCCATCCTTGACGATGTATTCCTTACCTTCTGCGCGCATCTTGCCGACCTCTTTAGAACCTTGTTCGCCTTTAAACTGAATAAAGTCCTCATACGCAATCGTTTGTGCCCGAATAAAGCCGCGCTCAAAATCCGTATGGATCACACCGGCCGCTTGGGGGGCGGTATCGCCAATATGAATCGTCCAAGCCCTAACCTCTTTCACGCCAGCAGTAAAGTAGGTCTGTAAGCCAAGCAAGCTGTAGCCAGCACGAATAACCCGATTTAGTCCCGGCTCGGTCATGCCCAAATCGGCCAGGAACTCAGTTTTGTCTGCATCATCTAAATCTGCGATTTCAGCTTCAATAGCAGCACATACAGCTACCACTGGGGAGTTTTCCTTCGCTGCGTGCTGTTTTACTGCCTCTAGATGGGGATTGTTTGCAAAACCATCTTCTTTCACATTGGCAACATACATCGCCGGCTTGGCTGTGATTAAACAAAATGGTTTTAATAGAGCAAGCTCTTCCTTGGTCAAACTGAGAGCGCGGACAGGCAGGGCTTGATCCAGCTGTGCCTGTACTTTTGTTAACACCGCAACGAGAGCGGCTGCCTCTTTGTCGTTACCCGATTTTGCTGCCTTGGTATAGCGTTGAAGCGCCTTCTCAACTGAACTCAAATCAGCTAAGGCCAATTCAGTATCAATCACCCCAATATCAGACAAGGGGTCTACCTTGCCAGCGACGTGAATGACGTTTGCATCCTCAAAACAACGCACCACATGGGTGATCGCATCGGTCTCCCGTATATTGGCGAGGAACTGATTTCCTAGGCCCTCCCCTTTGGAAGCTCCTGCAACTAGGCCTGCAATATCCACAAACTCAACCGTAGCCGGAACAATTTTCTCGGGCTGGACGATCTCAGCCAAGGCTGCGAGTCTAGGATCGGGCACCTCGACCATGCCGACGTTGGGCTCAATGGTACAAAACGGGTAGTTTTCCGCTGCAATCCCCGCTTTGGTGAGAGCATTAAACAGAGTGGATTTGCCTACATTGGGTAAGCCGACGATTCCGCATTTTAGTGACATGCTGCCATTGTAAATGGGCTTGATTCGATATCATCATGGTATGTCCATACAATCTCGAGCAAGCCCCAACCCGACCAAACCCAGCGAGGGTAATCAAACCACTGATTTTTGCATCGTTGGGGGAGGCATTATTGGTAAAGCCTGCGCACTGGGACTGGCACAGTTAGGTTACTCCGTTATTCAAATTGCACCGGATCTGGAAAAAAATCAAGCGCTGATGCCAAATCAATTTGGGCAACGTATTTATGCCCTCGCACCAAGTACAAAAAACCTCTTGAGTGAACTGCATGTTTGGGATGCACTTGATCATCAGCGTATTCAAGCGGTTCGGGACATGCATATCTTTGGGGACCGCGGCCAAGCCAATGACCACCTCCATTTTTCTGCATTTGAGGCCGGGCGACCTGAGCTGGCTTGGATTACTGAAGCAGATCTGCTTGAGTTGACTCTTGATCAAGCTATACGTTTTCAAAAACAGATTCGAACTATCAATACCAGTGTGAGTGATATTCATATTGAGAAAGATGCAAAACCTATATTAGTCCTCGGTAGTGGTGAGCAGATTTATACGCAATTAATTATTGCTGCTGACGGCGCACGGTCACCATTACGCTCAACCATTGGCATTGCCATTCATGAGCATGACTACGATCAAGTAGCAGTCGTTGCCAATTTCTCGTGTGCATACCCCCATCTTCAAACCGCCTATCAATGGTTTTTACCTGGTGGCGATATCTTGGCGATGCTCCCATTACCGACACAACAGGTATCGATGGTTTGGTCCACCTCGCCTGAAAATGCCAATCATTTAATGCCACTCCGTTCAGAGGCTTGGCCGAAATTACTCCAAGAACAAGTAGGCGGTAGTATTCATAAGGCATTAGGTACTCTGCAATTANAATCAGCACCGGCAAGTTTTGCTCTTAAACGAATCAAAGCGCAGAGTCTCATCGGTCCTAACTATGATCCTAAAGTAGTATTGCTAGGAGATGCCGCCCATGTGATACATCCCTTAGCCGGACAAGGCCTAAATCTAGGCTTAAGGGATGTGGCTTCATTATTGCAAATCATCAAGAATAAAGAAGAGTTTCGAGCAATTGATGACCGAATCTTGCTACGTCGTTACGAACGACAGCGGGAAGGCGATACAAGCTCACTGCTTTGGATTACGCATCGCTTAAAGAGGTTATTTGGTACTAGCCGCCCCNTTGAAAAGCAAATTCGTAATTGGGGTCTGGGTTTTGTAAATCGCAGTCACATGATTAAACGACAANTNATTGAACGGGCCCTTGGAGAATAAATTGATAACAAAGAATTTAAAACGAGTAGGAATCTGCCTTATTTTGTTAGGCCTGGCAAGTTCAGCATTTGCTCTGAATGAAAAACAAATCCGTGCTGAAGTACAAAAGCGTCTTGGAACTGCTGCGAATGTCCGAAACGTTACCGCCTCGCCGATTCCAGGTCTTTTTGAAGTACAGGTGAACAATGAGATTTTTTACACGGACACTAATGCTAAATATTTGATCCAAGGCGAAATGGTTGAATTGGCTACGGGTAATAACGTAACGGCTAAGCGCCAAGAAGATATTAATCGCATCAAGTGGTCTGAGCTTCCACAAGCGCAGGCATTTAAGGTGATTCGTGGCAATGGTAGCCGTCAAATTGCCGTGTTCTCTGATCCTAATTGTGGTTATTGCAAACGTCTTGAAAAAACGCTACAACAACTCGATAACGTAACCATTTATAACTATCTCATTCCAATTTTGTCAGCGGACTCGTCTCTCAAATCTAAACAGATTTGGTGCGCGTCTGATCAGCAAAAAGTTTGGAATGATTGGATGCTCAATAATCAAAGCCCTACTGGCAAATCTGATTGTGCCAATCCAATTGATAAGAATATGGCCCTTGCTAAAAACTATGGGATTAATGGCACCCCAACCATCTTCTTTACGGATGGTAGTCGCTTTCCTGGAGCGGTTCAATTAGCTGATATTGAAAAAAAATTAGCCTCGCTTAAGTAAGCTACAAATGCAAGCCAACACAATGCCTGCTGTCCAATACACCGTCTGGCCGGATGATTTACATGGTCATCGTTTTACCGTAAAGCTCGTCATTGAGAATCCAGACCCAGCGGGTCAAATCATTGCGATGCCCGCATGGATACCAGGCAGCTATTTAATACGAGACTTTAGTAAACAGATTGAAACAATTACTGCATTTACTTCTGTTAAGAAAACTGAGCTACGTAAATTAATCCCACTTGAGCGGCTCGACAATGATCGCTGGCGCTTGCCAAAAAATATCGGTAGCTGTGAAATCATCACAACAGTCTACGCCTTTGATCAATCAGTGCGGGCCGCCTATTTAGACCAAAACCGTGGTTTCTTTAATCTAACCAGCCTATGCCTAGGGGTTCAAGGCCAAGCTCACCTCCCATGTTCTCTGGCGATTGCTCCTCCAGCTGACCAGGCTCTGCTGCAATGGGACGTTCAGTGCACACTTACTCCTGTAAAAACTGACTCCAATGGATTTGGATTTTATTTAGCAAAAAATTATGATGATCTGATTGATCATCCGATTGCGCTGGGTCGCTTTGATGTCATTGAGTGGGAAGTATTTGGCACAAACCATGCAATGGTAATTCAAGGTCTTAGCTCTGAGCAATCTGAGCTCCTGGATAAGAAAAGGCTTGCAGATGATCTGCGTAATATCTGCGCCGAGACAATTCGTCTATTTGATCCTCACAAACCAAAAGCACCATTTTCTCGCTATTTGTTTATTGTGAACGCTGCCTTAGAGGGATATGGTGGCCTAGAGCATCGTAGCAGCACTGTTCTGCTATGCAAACGCGATCAATTACCTTACCTTGATCACGATCCCAAGAAACCCAAAAAGTCGTATGAGGAGCTCTTGGGTTTATGTAGTCATGAGTATATTCATGCTTGGCTGGTAAAACGCATTGAGGCTAAAGCATTTCAACCCTATGATCTTGGTCAGCGTAACTACACACGCTTGCTATGGCTCTTTGAAGGCTTCACAAGCTACTATGATGATCTACAACTTGTGCGAAGTAAATGCATCTCAGAGAAACGCTACCTAGAGCTGCTGGCTAATACCTGGAATAGCGTTTTGCGTAACCCCGGTCGATTAAAACAAAGTGTGGCCGATAGTTCATTTGATGCGTGGACCAAGTACTACCAAATAGATGAGAACACTCCCAATGCAGTAGTGAGTTATTACGCTAAAGGATCACTCATCGCACTAGGCCTTGATTTGCTCATACGCCATCATAGTATGGGTAAATACTCCTTAGATGATGTCATGCGTTCTTTATGGAAAGAGCATGGCAAAAAAGGTGTTGGTATAAATCAATATGCGCTTGATATTACGATCACATCCGTCATGGGGCCTAGTTTTAATAAGACCTGGCACACCTTCAAGAAGAACTATATTGAGGGCACGCTCGATGTGCCACTACAACTTTGGCTACCCCAAATCGCTGGTATTGAGGTAGCCCAAAAGCAATCGGGTTTTGTTGAAGAACTAAAACTAGCACTCGGAATTCGGTTTACGGAAACGGGTGGGTGGCTTAAGCTAAGCCATGTGCTGGATGGAGGTCTTGCCCAACAGGCTGGGCTAGCCCCAAATGATCTAATTAGTAGCATCAATTCTCAGAGGGTTACAGGTCAACGCTTAGACCAAGTGCTTGCAAGTCTTCAGAAAGCTAAGCATTTAACAATCCAATACTTCCGCCAGGATCAAGGTTATCAAGTGAATATTCCTCTAAAGCTTATCGCCCCTCCCCAGTATGAGCTGAGGACTTCAAACGTATCCTGAATATCGTCCCACCAATTTCTACTTTGCATATTTCTTTACAGCAGCTCATTCCAAACGACTGGCAATTACTACTGGGCGATTATTTAGAATCCCCTGCCTGGCAACAGCTATGCGAAGCGTTCGAACAAGAACACAAAGTGTATGGAATAAAAATTCGGCCCGACAAAGATAAGCTTTTTTATGCCTTACAACTCACTCCGCTTGATTCAGTAAAAGTCATTTTGCTCGGACAAGATCCATATCATTCACCAAACTTGGCGCAAGGCTTAGCATTTTCTATACCAGATACTATTCCGCCGGGTTCGAAACTTTTTCCGAGCTCATTACGTAATATGAATAAAGCCCTTCTGATTGAGGGATTTGGCTTACTCCGCCATGGTGATTTAAGTCACTGGGCAAAACAAGGTGCCCTCCTTTTAAATACCGCTTTATCCGTTCGTTTGGGAGAGGCTAATTCACATGCGCAATTAGGATGGAAGCCTCTTATAGAGACACTCATTCAAAAACTATCTTGCAATAGAAGTGGCTTGGTTTGGTTACTGTGGGGCAGTCACGCACAGTCGCTTGAAGAAAATATTCAGAATCCAGAGAAACACCTTATTTTGAAATCTTCTCACCCTTCTGGTTTAGGCGTATACAAAACATCTAAACCATTCATTTATCCGGGGGATCAGAAAAGCTGTGGGCACTTTACAAAGACCAATGAATATTTAAATGCTAATAAAAAAGGTGGGGTTATCTGGTCTCAAAATACTTAGCAAAGATTTTCTTTCTTAGCTCAGAAAAATACTTCTTATTAATTTCTTGGCCATAACCTGAAAGTATCCCAGCCAAAATTTTTTTCCTTAGAACGTTTCTATCTCTTTCCCTTTTCAGAAGTTCTAAATCCATTTACTGAAACTTCTCAGAATAATTTTTGTAAGCCATCTTAGTAAGTAATTTCTTTATTTATTTCAACATTTAAATAATTTTCTCAAGTACAAAAGGTCTAATTGCACTAAAAACAAATGCCCCCAAGACTGCACTAGCCCATTCCAACATCTGGCCAGAGGTGAATAGGCCGATCATTTGACCCCCATAGCTAGCCAAAATTGCTCCTAAGACCCCAAGAAGGATGCCCCAAAGGTAGGCCCACTTTGTTCTTTTTCGGCTGGATTTGGCCTTATTTCTAGGGGAAAACCCAGGAAAATAGTAGCTAGCAGCCGCGCCTACTATTCCTCCAACCAACAGATACGCCAAAAACCCCATTGAAAACACCCCTATTTAGCCTAAGAAAACTATAATTCACAACATGAAGCTGTTGACTTTGGGCATTAACCATCACACAGCGCCGGTTGCCGTTCGGGAAAAAGTTGCCTTTGATCCTGAAGGGCTGCTTGACGCTTTATCCGATCTACGTTCCCACTTGGGTGGCGTTAATCGGAGTGGTTTGCCTGAGGCAACCATACTGTCCACATGCAATCGTACAGAACTCTACTGTGCTGCTAATGATCCCGCCTCGGAAAACGAGTTTCATGAAGCGACGTTTGACTGGTTAGCAAAAAGCCAAAAATTAGCTCCCAGCGTTTTACAACCTCATATCTATACATTGCCTCAGTCGGATGCGGTGCGGCACGCATTTCGAGTAGCATGCGGCTTAGATTCCATGGTGATAGGTGAAACGCAAATCTTAGGCCAAATGAAAGATGCAGTTCGTACTGCGAATGAAGCAGGCGCTCTTGGTACCTATCTCAATCAACTCTTTCAGAAAACCTTCTCTGTTGCTAAAGAGGTTCGTGGCTCAACTGAAATTGGTGCGCACTCGATTTCCATGGCTGCCGCATCAGTTCGACTTGCTGAGCGTATCTTTGAGTCTATTGGCGAACAAAAGATTTTGTTTATCGGTGCTGGTGAGATGATTACGCTGTGCGCTACTCATTTTGTGGCACGCAAACCAAAAGCAACTGCCATTGCGAATCGCACCATTGAAAGAGGTCAAGAACTGGCGGACTCAATCTCTGCTCAAAATATCGATGCAGAAGTCATTCCGCCTCAATGACCTGCCCACCCGCTTGCATGAGTTTGACATCATCGTTTCATCCACAGCAAGCCCTTTACCTATTATCGGCCTTGGTATGGTAGAGAGCGCTTTAAAACTGCGTCGTCGTAAACCCATGGTCATGATCGATTTAGCAGTACCGCGTGATTTTGAACCAGAGATTGCAAGACTGAATGATGTCTACCTCTATACCGTCGATGATTTAGGTACGATGGCACAAACGGGTTCGAACTTACGACAAGCTGCAGTGAGTCAAGCGGAAATCATTATTGAAGAGCGTGTCAGTAATTTTATGCACTGGTTACAAGGAAGAAACGCCGTACCTTTGATTCAGGATATTCAGCAGCAAGGCGATCGTCTGCGGCAAATTGAGTTAGAGCGTGCGCTTAAACGATTGATGCGTGGCGAAGATCCTCAAGAGGTTCTCAATGCAATGGCGCAAGGTCTCACGAATAAGTTCTTACATGGTTCATTGCATGCACTTCAACATGCGAGTGGCTCAGAGCGCGACGCCCTAATTAAATTACTTCCAAAATTATTTGCTACACATTCGGGAGCGAATAGTTTTTCTGACAATATTTTCAACAATCCAGACAAAAAATCTCAAGCCGATAGTCATTAGATGAAATCCAGCATGCGGGCTAAGCTGGAGCATCTTGATGCCCGTTTGGCTGAACTTAATACCATTTTGATGCAGGAAGACTCCACAAAGGATATGGATGTCTATCGCAAACTCACACGTGAACATGCTGATATCTCAATGGTTGTAGAGCAATTTGGCTTTTACAAGAAGGCTGAAGAAGACGCTAAAGCTGCTAACGAAATGCGCCTTGATCCGGATATGAAAGAGTTTGCCGACGAAGAACAAAAACAAGCGGAGACGCGTATGGCAGATCTAGAGAAAAGCCTACAAACTCTCTTGCTGCCAAAGGATGAAGATGATGGTCGGAATATTTTCTTGGAGATTCGAGCAGGTACCGGTGGTGATGAGAGCGCCCTATTTGCTGCTGATCTTCTGCGCATGTATACCCGCTTTGCTGAACGTCAGGGCTGGAAAACGGAGATTGTTAGCCAAGCAGAATCAGATCTGCGTGGTTACAAAGAAGTGATCTTGCGCCTTTCTGGAACCGATGTATACGCCAAAATGAAATTTGAGTCTGGTGGGCATCGAGTACAACGTGTACCCCAAACAGAAACCCAGGGTCGCATTCATACCTCAGCTTGTACGGTTGCTGTGATGCCTGAGGTCGATGAGATTGAAAGCATCAAAATCAATCCTGCGGATCTGCGAATTGATACCTTTCGTGCATCAGGTGCAGGCGGACAGCACATTAATAAAACCGATTCGGCTGTTCGCATTACCCATCTTCCCACCGGCATTGTGGTTGAGTGTCAAGACGACCGAAGTCAGCACCGCAATAAAGACCAAGCAATGAAGGTCTTGGTCTCGCGCATTAATGATGCGCAACGACATGCGCAACAGCAAGAACAGGCACAAACGCGTAAATCATTAGTGGGTACCGGTGATCGCAGTGACCGAATCCGAACCTATAACTTTCCACAAGGTCGCATTACGGATCACCGCATTAATCTCACTCTCTACAAGATTGATGCCATGATGGATGGCGACATTACTGATCTACTCAATGCCCTAGCGGCAGAGCATCAAGCTGATTTACTCGCTGCGATGGGTGATGCCTAAGCACAAAGTTAGTTTGTGAGAATGCCATTGAGTACAACGCAATCCTTATTAGACAATACACCGCTTGATAAAGTGGATGCACGCTTTTTATTGGGAGATCTTCTTGAACAGCGTCTTTCTTGGCCACGCTCCGCATTAATCTCTAAAGACCAAGAGGCACTTCCTCTTGGTCTGATTGATGAGTGGAAAGCGCTTGAACAAAGACGCCTGCTAGGCATTCCAGTTGCCTACTTGGTGGGTAAAAAAGCCTTTCATGCGATTGAGCTCAAGATAAGCCCTGCCGTTCTTATACCTAGGCCGGAGACCGAACTCTTAGTTGATCTGGCCACCGAGGAAGTTCAAAACCAAATTCAATGTAACCCCTGCAAACAATTAATACGCATTCTGGATCTAGGAACTGGGTCTGGTGCTATTGCTCTGGCAATTGGCTTTCAGTTAAAAATACAAAATCAGAGTAATCCTATTATTGAGATTCTGGGTATTGACATTTCTTCTGCTGCAATCGAGCTAGCCAAGGAAAATGCAAGTCGGCTTGGGCTGACTGATCATGTTAAGTTCTCACAAAGCCATTGGTATGACAATATTCCATCTGAGTTAAAAAATAGCGTTGATTTGATTGTCTGCAATCCTCCTTACATTCATCCCGATGATCCCCATCTTTCTCAAGGAGATTTGCGCTTTGAGCCCCGAGATGCCTTAACGGATCACGTGGATGGATTTGGCTGTATAAGAACCATTCTCTCTGGCTGCAATCCATATCTAAGCCAAGGAGGATGGGTAGCCATTGAACATGGCTTTGAGCAAGCTGATTCAGTACGCACCATCATGCGGGCTAATGAACTTACGGATGTACGCTCAGTTCCTGATCTGGCAGGGCATTTACGGGTCAGTATGGGCCGCAAATCAAGCCAATCCAGGGTTTGAGACTAAGTAAAGACCCCATTTCTAAATAGGTCATAAAATAGTTCTCACTATCGGTTCAGAAAGGATTTTTTGCTATGAGTGATTCCCAAATCAAAATTAAAGAAATTGTGACAAGCCACCCTGTGGTTCTCTTTATGAAGGGTACTGCCCAATTTCCCCAATGCGGCTTCTCTGGAAACGCAATTAATATTTTGCGCGCCTGTGGTGTGGAGACTCTACATACGGTCAATGTCTTTGATGATGAGTCAATCCGACAGGGTATTAAGGAATTTGCCAATTGGCCAACTATTCCACAGCTCTATGTCCATGGTGAGTTTATTGGTGGCTCCGACATCATGACCGAAATGTACCAAAGTGGCGAACTCAAAAAGTTACTTGGCACGTAATATCCAGCACTACATTTGCAAAAGCTCACTCTGTGGGCTTGGTCTAGATTAGACTAGGNCCATGTCTGAGCTTATTACCCTAATTACTGTTGTATCTCTTAGCGCGGCAATTGGTCTTGGTATTTATGTCCTTCTTCTGCGCACTAACCAAAAACAAACTCAACTATCGCTAATCGATCAAATTACTTTGGTCGATGCTTTGCGCCATGAACGTGATCAAGCAATCCAAAATTCCATTCGTCTACAGGCCGAACTAGAATCGGAGCGTAAGCAAGTGCAACATCGGATTGATTCTTTGAATGAGGCTAAAGAAGCCTTAGCGAANCAATTNAAAAACTTGGCTAATGAAATTTTAGAAGACAAATCTAAAAAATTTAGTGAGCACAATGCTCAACAACTTGATGTGCTTTTAAAACCATTGCAAACGAAGTTAACTGAGTTTAAAGAACAAGTTAGCAGCTCCTATGAAAAGGAATCTCGGGAACGCTTTGCTCTTAAAAATGAGATTGAACGATTAGCTAACCTCAACCTCAAAATGTCGGATGAAGCAAGGTCACTAACCAATGCCCTAAAAGGGGATTCCAAGATACAAGGTAATTGGGGTGAGCTCGTTCTTGAGTCAATCCTAGAATCCTCAGGTCTACGTAAAGGCGAAGAGTACCTGGTCCAAGACAGTCATACACAATCCGATGGCAGCCGTTTGCAGCCCGATGTCATTATTAAACTTCCTGAAGGTCGACATCTAATTATTGATAGCAAAGTTTCTATCACAGCCTATGCCAGACACACTGAAGCCGAAACCAGTGAGCTAGCTGAAAAAGAGCTCTTGGCCCATGTTCAATCGATTCGGCAGCATATTCAAGGACTATCGGGTAAGAACTATACCGGTATCTCTGATCTATCCACTGTTGACTTTGTGTTGATGTTCATTCCCGTTGAGCCAGCATTTTTAAGCGCCCTTAAATCGGCTCCTAACCTTTATCAGGAAGCGCTTAGTAAGAACATTGTCCTGGTCTGTCCTAGCACTCTAATGGCCACCCTGCGGACAGTTGCTCATTTATGGCGTCAAGATCAACAAAATAGAAATGCAATGGAGATCGCTAGGCAGTGTGCCAATCTCTATGACAAGTTTGTGGGTTTTGTGGAAGACCTAGAACAAATTGGTAAACGTCTTGATCAAGCCCAGTCGAGTTATCACGATGCTTTTAGTAAACTCAAATCAGGCAAAGGTAATTTGATTAAAGCAGCAGAGAAGGTAAAAGAGTTGGGAGTCAAGCCTAACAAGATGATTGCGAGCAACCTGCTTGATACGGATGAGTAGTATTTATAGATAAAAAAACCCGCTCGGTTGAGCGGGCTCTAGTGCTGAATTACTAAATTAAGCAGCTTTACGAGCCTTTGCTGGAGCAGCAGCTTTCTTTACTTGAGCAATTTGACCTTGAAAAGCTTCAAATGCCTGGTCTGCTGATTTCTCAACGGTTGCCATTGCATCTTTGCTGGCTTCACGGAACTGCTCAAAACCTTGCATAACCGAGTTCATTGATGTTTTGAATGCCGATACAAAGACATCTGAACCGGCAGGTGCGTTAGCGGCTAATGTGTTTACCCAGTCTTGCATACCAACTTGAGTTTGCTCAATGCTGGCTTCTACGACGTTNGCAAACTCTTTACCGCTCTCGCGCAATACCTTAGTTACTTTGCGCTGATGAGCAATCGCTTGATTACCAACTTCTTGCAAGGAGTCAGCTTGGATCAACTCGGTGACGCTCTTTGGATCTTTGGCGGTCAACACGTGTTGGATGTTCTCTTGAGCATTCAAGAGTGCATTTTTAGANGCGTCGTAATTGAGTTCTACGAGTTTTTGTGCATTCTCAAGAGCAGCTTCGCCCAAAGAAAATACGGTCTCGAGGTTCTTGCTCTGAATTTGCGACAATTTNGCTGTTACTTGATCTTGATTCATGGTGTACTCTCCAATTAGTTAATGTATTNAATATTGCACTGCACCATGAAACTATACCTATATTTATGCTGCTTTGCAATATAAATGATTGCTTTGCATCAAAAAATATCCTTTTAGATTAAAAAAATGAATTAAATCAATGATTTAATAGATAAATACCATGTCTGATTCAGCTCAAAATAGCCCTTCTTATCCTAAAATTGCTACCGCCGCCTGTTTTGGTACCTTTTTAGAGTGGTACGACTTTTTAACCTTTGCCACCCTAGCCGTTGCCTTTGCACCCCTATTTTTCCCAAGTTCCGACCCCGTTACGGGTCTTCTAGCCAGCTTAGCTACCTTTGGGGCTGGGATGGTTGTGCGCCCCCTAGGAGCGGCATTTTTTGGTTCCCTGGGGGACCGAATAGGACGAAGACCTGTCTTCCTCATCACGATTACTTTGATGGGCGGGGCCACCTTTGCTGTTGGGTTTTTACCCACCTATGAACAAATAGGTATTTGGGCGCCCATCCTTCTTGTGAGTTTGAGACTTCTTCAAGGGCTATCAGCTGGGGGTGAAATCGGTGGCAGCGCTGTTTACTTAACGGAGCATGCGGGTAACTCAAATCGGGGATTAAAAACGAGCGTTTTGCAATTAATGGGGCCGCTAGGAATGCT